>Ga0310829_1000262_pt1 | contig 60710 bp, 76 predicted proteins | sample WT_ome_4_FD_202244 | JGI IMG/M metagenome (GOLD analysis project Ga0310829, IMG submission 202244) | Sorghum-adapted microbial communities enriched on wild type (WT) sorghum from Joint BioEnergy Institute, Emeryville, California, United... ...
AGCAAGGAACGATACATCGTGAAATCGCTATGACTTACGAAAAACATCCCTTTTTATAGATGTTTTGAGCAAAGAGCGATGAAGATCTGTTTCGACGCAATGTCGAAAGACTTCATATCTTAGCGACTCATATATCATAGCATATTAACAACAAGGTGTCAATAGCTTCTTGAGTTCGCCGCACGTCGCCACTTTTTGTTCTTCATAACAGCGACGATAAATATAATACCAGGCTTTTTTAATGTCGTCAACATTTTAATCTAAACAATTTGTAGAAACAACGGTCATTACTGCCTCATATATTTCATGCATTCTTGTTTGGGTACAAACCGTTTATATATGTTAAAAAGTAATCGATATCTTTCTTCCATGGCGCGTTTGACTAAGTGATTCAAATCGGGTTCTTGTAATTCACAACTTAACGCTTCCATCTCCTTCTTTAATAGATATTCGAGTTCGTGCACTTCATGGTCTTCAAACAACGCTCCAATCACATTTAGCCCCCCAAAAACTAGAGTTTTGGTGTTATGATTACCACTTTTCGCCCTTTTATTCCTTTAGAAAACGAGAAAGGCATATCTCGTCCCAATAAAAAATAAAATGGTACAAACCGTCTTTTAGGAGGTCTTGGCCTTGCATTTTATGTGGGTATGGAATGGGCGGAAAATAAAGAATATCACCTTGATTATTTTAGCTTCATTTTTTGCGGCACTGATTGCTTACGTTCAAAATGAAGAGATGGCTGTGTTTAACACTTCTGAGGGGCCGCGCGCATTATCAAAAGTAAACACAAATCAAAAACAGGCGGCGCTCACTTTTGATCTTGCGTGGGGAGATACACGCATTAAACAAATCATCAACATATTAAAATCAGAAGGGATAAAAGCGACTTTTTTTGTTACAGGTGAGTGGGCCAATGTTCATCCGGATTTAATCAACGAAATGAAAGAGGCTCGTTTTGAAATCGAGTCATATGGCATGAAAGTCCGCGCTTATACCGCGATGGAGCCGGCCGAGATTCGAAAAGATATTGGCCAGGCTAATCTTTTTATAAAAAAAGCCGGGGTTGACCATGTCAAATTTTTACGACCACCAGAAGGGGAAGTAAACCAACAAATCATCGAAACGGCAAGCCGTGCAAATATGCAAGTGGTTTTATGGAGCATCGATCCACATGACGATCAAAAACCCGGAAAAAAACAAATCGTCAAAGATGTTGTGTCTCATATCGATAAAGGGGCTATCATCCGCCTTCATGCTTCAGATTCTGCTGGCGATACCGTTTTGGCGTTACCTGAAATCATCCGTACGATTAAAAATAAAGGCTATTCATTCGTTACGATATCCGATTTAGTTAACAATGCAGAAAGCAAAAACAAAATCGTACAATAAAGAAACTTGCGGTTTTATTCATGGGTAATAATAAAAGGGCTAGTCCGGTGACTAGTCCTTTCTTATTAGACGATGCAACTTTAGCACTTGGTAGGCATTACAGCCAATTAAAGTGAGTCCGATTTCCCAGATGAGGCGAAAATCTTCATTATGTAAAAGGCCGACTAACCATTCAAGGCTTGTAATGACGAACATGAAAAACAATGTCGGAACGAAGGCCGTCCGATTGGTTTCCCGTTGTTTGCGCCATGCCACATAATAAGAGATAACCGCTAACACAACAGGTAAAAGAAAATAAGATAACAAGGATGAGGGCGTTTTCGAGCTAATATAACGGAAATAAATTAAATCAAAAAAGGTCAACAAAATCAAAACCCATTGTATCATCGGCCAATAAGTGCGAAAAACACCGAGGGCGATTCTGTGTAGCGTTAAGTATGCAAAAAATCCCATCTGGCTTAAAACGCTAAAAAGGCCGCCGAAAATGATAAAATTAATGAGTGTAAAGGCAATGCCTTTTGGATCTCCGGTCGATAAATAATGGGAAAGATCCCGCCATTGTGCCAAACAACCGACAATAAAATAGATCACAATCCCTAACACTAAAGTTTTCAAAAAAAGCGAAACCCACTTTTGTATATTCACCGATTCATCCCCCAAATACTTATCCACTCAAGATTTTACCAACACCTCTTCAAAAAAACCACCGTTTCCCTATTCATTGAATAAATTTATCGCAACGACACACCTTAATAGGAGAAAGTTGCGAGCAATCCGATCCGAAATGAAAAGGAGGGAAATCCCTTTGGTAGCGCTTTTACAAAAAACGGCAATAATCGTTTTTGGCTTGTTATTATTAATTGGTTGTTCAGGCCAATCGACGCCAAGTGCAAGTCCTGATTACCAAGAAACGAAAAAAATGGTCATTGACATAATAAAAAGCGATGACGGAAAAAAAGCGATACAGGATTTATTCAATGACGATCAGGTTAAAAAACAACTTTTACTGGATCAAGATTTTGTTAAAAAGACGATAACCGAAACGTTAACATCCGAACAAGGGAAAAAATTTTGGACGGCGATGTTCCAAGACCCTCACTTTGCTAAAACGGTAGCCGTCGCCATGCAAAAAAATAACGAGCAATTATTAAAACAGTTAATGAAAGACCCACAGTACCAAAGCTTGCTCATGCAAGTATTTAAAGCGCCAAATATGGAACAAGAATACCTGGAGTTGTTGCAAACGAAACCGTTCCGCGAACAAATCCAAAAAAGCATACTGGAAGCTGTTGAAAGTCCGGTATTTTCTGCGAAGCTAACTGAAGCGATCACGAAGGCCGTTAGTGAACAAATGAAAAAATCAACAGAGAAAGGCGACCATTCCCAACAACAGGGTAGCCAAACCTGATCCTTAAATATGGTAAAAGCTGACTCAGCTCTTTCCGATGTGAAAAAAGATATGAGTCAGCTTTTTTTGATTGTGGGTCATACACATCGATTACTTTAAGGCATGGAATTAACGAAAAACCCGCCGCAATGTGCCGCGAAATTCATTTACATCGCGGGTTTTCCTATTAAAATAGGCAATGCGAGACGTGTTCCTTTGGAAAAAGCAAGCTTGCATCTCTAATGATTCGCCATCTGCCTTCTTATAAGGAAAACTTCTCCATGCGCCATGTTAATTATTGTTCCAGCTTGTCTACGATTTTTGCAGCGATGTTCAAATAAATCTTGCCGATTGGATGATCTCCAGCATAAACAGAGGGGGCAAACTCATTCGGGTTTTCATCGGGTTGTCCGAGCGGGATTTGCCCAAGCAACTCCGTCCCAAGCACCTCACTCAGTTTTTCACCGCCACCTTTACCGAAGACATATTCTTTTTCACCCGTTACCTTGCTTTCAAAATACGACATGTTTTCAATGACACCAAGGATTTCGTGGTCGGTTTTTACAGCCATTGCCCCAGCCCGAGCAGCAACAAACGCCGCTGTAGCATGTGGTGTCGTGACAATAATTTCTTTACAATGGGGAATCATGGAATGGACATCCATGGCAATGTCCCCGGTGCCCGGAGGTAGATCCAAGATGAGATAGTCCAATTCGCCCCAATCCACTTCGCTGAAGAAGTTATTCAACATTTTCCCGAGCATCGGCCCACGCCATATAACGGGTGAATTGTCTTCTACAAAAAAGCCCATCGATATGACTTTGACGCCAAACCGTTCAACAGGAAGAATGCGCTTATCAACGACCCGCGGCCGGGATTCAATACCCATCATGTCGGGAACACTGAATCCGTAAATATCGGCATCCAAAATCCCGACTTTTTTCCCTAACCGGGTCAAAGCAATCGCCAAGTTGACGGAAACGGTCGATTTACCGACGCCGCCCTTCCCACTGGCAACAGCGATAAAGATCGTTTTGCTTTTTTTCGAAAGAAGTGATGGACCTGGTTCAGGGATGCCGCCAAACTTCTCTAGCTCCACATCATCTAAGGGGACAAAGCGCAAGCCGACAGATTGAGCTCCAGCTGCCTTCAGTTTGGCCACAATTTCTCGTTGGACCTTCATTTGCTCCGGTGTTTGAGTTTTGGCCAAAGCAATTTTAAGGCTAACGAAAGTATCTGAAATCTTAAGTTCCTTAATTCCATTTGTTTCCGCTAAACTTTTATGTAAATGGGGATCTTTGACGGTATTTACAATGTCTCTTACGGTTTTTTCCGTTAACATGGTTTTATCCTCCTTTTCCTCCATTATCATCAGTATAACAAATTGTATAAAAAATTGCCCCGCAAAACGCGCTCACTTAACGACATTCATACGAGGGCCTGCCTGTTCCCTCAAAAATAGAGATGCTTTTTTTTACAAAATAAAACCGCAAGTACATGATACTTGCGGAAATTTAAGATTTAGGCGGCTTTTCCTTCGTATAAAAACGCATAATGCCATGATAAATGGCTTCAGCCACTTTTCTCTGGTATTTTTCGCTTTTAAGAAGCGCCCGTTCTTCATGATTCGATAAAAAGCCGACTTCAACAAGGGCTGCTGGAACTTTAACCGTTTTTAGCAAATATATTTGACCAATCGACTTGGCCTTCCGATCCGTATTTTCAAGCTGCTCCCTCAGCGAATCTTGGATAAACGCTGCCAGCTGTTTGTTCTTTTCCGATTTTGGATAATAAAAGGTTTGTGCCCCCCTCCATCGTGCTGAGGGAATCGCATTGAGATGAATGCTGATAAAAAGATCGGCTTCGGATGTCTCCACCAACTTGGCTCTTCGTTTTAAATCTTGCGTTTTTCTCCGGCTTAATCCTTTCGTGTCTTCATCGGCGAGGTCTTTGTCTTCATCTCGCGTCATCACAACTAAGGCGCCGGCCTCCTGTAGGTAATCTCGCAGCATTTGCGTGATCTTCAAACTGACTTCTTTTTCCGTAAGCTCGCCGCCCTCGGCCCCGCCATCTGGACCGCCATGGCCGGCGTCCAACACGATAATTTTACCTGCAAGGGGTAAATGCCAATTGGACCAAGAATTTCTCGTGATGATTTCATAATTCAAAATAATAATGAGAAGTAATACACCGATGATAATGATGATTTTCTTATAGTTGTTCCGCACGTTTTTCTCCTCCGCCCTTTATTTCTCTATAAAAATGTATATGGGACAAGGGCTTTGGTTATGTGAACAAGCGGTAAACTTTTTAACGAGGTTGGATGAGTCTATTGCAGGCGTAACCGATACCGGCGAACGGCCTTTTCAAAGCCTTCTTTCCACCAGTAATACATAAACCCTTCACATGCCTTATAGAGTGATTCAAACCGCAAATCTTGGGCTTCATACCAAAACAGCCAAAAATCAAATAAGTCCGTTATGAGTTCTTTCACCCGCGATTCGCTTCGCAAAAACGCACTTTCAGCTGATTCGCCGTAATACCCAAACCGTCCGTAAGATGCCCCGAGCAAACAAGCCTCGATCGCATAATCCATGCACATATCGGAAATCGTTCTTTTATAAGGATCCATCGCCTGAAAAAAAGGCGCAAAATATTCATCAATCGTTTTTTCGATTTGCGGAATCGACAGTTCACGCAACGTCTTTCGTTCAAAGTCAAGCTGTTTATCGCGTTGCTTTTCGAGGAAACTCATGACAATGCCCAATTTAAATGGCCTCCTTTCCTTATTAGATTTTGCATTCAGAAGGAGACCATGCTAACAGCTTTTGCCATAGGTGGGACAAGGGGTCAACAAAAGTGCTCGCCATCGGAAGAAGTTCGATATGAACGAATCATGGAAGTGTGGCAGAAGATCAGGCGTAATACGTTAGACGTCTTTTTATAAAAAGACATAAAAAAAGAAGCGGTTTTCCGCCTCTTTAGGATAAATCAACATTATGGTAAACTTGTTGGACGTCTTCCAAGTCCTCCAACGTGTCAATTAATTTTTCAAATTTCGCTTTGGCATCTTCCGGGAGCGTGACTTCCGTTTGTGGCAGCATGGTGATCTCAGCAACCGTAAATTCATCAATCCCGGCCTTTTTAAAAGCTTCTTTGACAGCATGAAAAGCACTCGGTTCTGCATAGACGATCACTGCATCGTCTTCTTCCAAAATATCGCGAGCGTCGACATCGGCTTCCATCAAGATTTCCAACACTTCATCGGCTGTTTTGCCTTCAACACCGATGACAGCCGTTTCATCAAACATATACGAAACCGACCCATTCACACCCATGTTACCGCCATTTTTATTAAAAGCCGCGCGAACATCAGCGGCGGTACGGTTCACGTTATTCGTCAGAGCATCGACAATGATGGCGGAACCGCTTGGCCCAAAACCTTCGTAACGGAGTTCGTCGTAATGCTCATCGGTATTGCCTTTTGCTTTATCAAGGGCCCGGTCAATGATCGCTTTAGGAACACTATAGGTTTTCGCGCGCTCAAGGACGCTTTTTAAATAAGGGTTGGCCTCAGGATCTGGCTCACCTTTTTTCGCTGCCACATAAATTAAACGGCCGAATTTTGCATAGATGCGGCTTGTATTGGCATCTTTGGCCGCCTTTTTTTCCTTAATGTTATTCCATTTCCGTCCCACTGTATAAACACTCACTTTCCGTCATAGATCAGAAATATCACTCATCCGCCTTCATTATACCTTATTGTATGGTTTCCGGCATCTTTATCAATTGAACACTCAAAAGAGAGTAGCATACTGTGACATCAATGTATCTCAGCTTATCTCATTTTCGCTCATCAATCACTGACACATTCGTAAGTGTAGGAGGCTTAAGAAAGCGGATGACGTGCCCTAGCCTTCATATTTTTTTACGTATAAAAAGACCCCCAACCAATTGGTTGAGAGCCCTTTGTAAAAACCGCCAATTACCGTTTCGAGAATTGAGGTGCGCGACGAGCCGCTTTAAGACCGTATTTCTTACGTTCTTTCATACGCGGATCGCGTGTTAAGTAGCCGGCGCGTTTTAATGTTGCCCGATATTCAGGATCGGCTTGCAATAACGCGCGGGCAATGCCGTGGCGGATGGCTCCTGCTTGACCGGTGAAGCCGCCACCTTCGACATTAACGAGCACATCGTATTTACCTTCCGTATCTGTTGCGACGAGAGGTTGTTTAATGATTTTCTTGAGTGTTTCAAAATTCATGTATTCATCAATGTCGCGTTTATTAATCACGATTTTGCCATCGCCAGGGACGAGGCGTACGCGTGCGACAGAGCTTTTACGTCGGCCGGTTCCGTAATATTGCACTTGTGCCAATGGTTTCCCTCCTAACCTCTGAGTTCGTACACTTCAGGTTTTTGCGCTTGATGCGGATGTGTGCTTTCCGAATAAACGTGAAGTTTTTTCGCCATTTTACGTCCGAGACTATTATGCGGAAGCATCCCTTTAATCGTGCGTTCCAACAGTTCCCGCGGATATTTCGCAACCATTTCTTCTGCGGTCCGAACTCTTAATCCGCCCGGGTGACCGCTGTGGTTGTAATATTTTTTGTTTTTTAATTTTTTGCCTGTAAAACGAACTTTGTCTGCATTGATGATGATGACGTGATCACCTGTATCAACATGCGGTGTATAGATGGGTTTATGTTTACCGCGTAAAATCGATGCCACTTCGCTTGCAAGACGGCCGATAGTTTGGCCTGTCGCATCAATGACATACCACTTGCGGTCGACTTCTTCAGCCTTGGCCATGTACGTAGTACGCACCATGGTTCCCTCCTTAAACACAATTTCGAATCGTTCATCGCCAATGATTATTGGCGCCATGTTCATTTTGAAAGTGAAAACAACATATGCAATTTCCAGTGAAACCAACTATAGTTTACGGGGCTATAAGTGGTCGTTTGTTTTAGAAATGCCAAATCATAATATATAATATAGGACACCGAATGTCAAGGTTTTATACTAATTTCGTGCGCCTCTTCGTAATCGACGCGCCATAAATATAAACCTTGCGGCGGAGCGGTTTCCGGCACCTTTGTGCGGTCTTTCGCTTCCAAAAGGTCGATGACATCACTCGGCTTTAGCTTTCCTTTACCGACTTCAATTAAAGTCCCCGTTATAATTCGCACCATCTGGTATAAAAAGCCATTGCCAATCACGCGTATAACGAGTTCATCGGCTTCAGGTTCCACATCCAACTGATAGATCGTCCTCACTTTATCCAAAACCGATGTCCCTGAAGCACAAAAGGATGTAAAATCATGTTTCCCAATTAAATGTTTGGCTGCCTCACGCATCGCCTCAACATTTAATGGAACGGGTACGTGATAAGCATAATGCCGGCGGAAGAGGTCGCGCTCTGGGGTTTGCAAAATCCGGTAGCGATACTCTTTTCGTTTGCTGTTAAAACGGGCATGGAAGTCTTTCGCTACGGGTTCTGCATGAAGGACATGGATATCATCCGGTAAAAGGGCATTTAACGCTTTCACCCAATTTTCTCCAGGGATTTGAAGGGGCGAATCAAAATGGATGACCTGCCCTTTCGCGTGAACCCCGGCATCCGTTCGCCCCGATGCCGCAACACGAATGGCCTCGCCTTTATGAATCCGCTGCAAAACGCGTTCAAGCTCACCTTGAACCGTGCGAGCGTTCGGTTGCACTTGATAGCCGGAAAAATCGGTTCCGTCGTAGGCGATGATGCATTTCATTCGTTGCATACGATCATCCCCTCATGAGGATTAGAGCAGCGGTTAAAACCGCTAAGACAATCAATAAACCCGTATCACGCCCATGCCATTTTAACAACCTAAACTTGGTCCGGCCAACATCGCCGCGGTACCCTCGCGCCTCCATAGCCATGGCAAGGTCTTCTGCTCTTTTGAAAGCTCCCACAAATAGCGGCACGAGTAACGGGATAATGGCCTTTCCCCTTTTGACGAGAGAACCGGAAGAAAAGTCTACGCCTCTTGCCATTTGCGCCTTCATGATCTTTTCCGTTTCCTCCATCAATGTCGGAATAAAGCGGAGGGCGATGGACATCATAAGAGCAAATTCATGGACCGGGAAGCGCCATTTTTTCAGTGGTTTTAAAAGCGTCTCCAAGCCATCGGTAATGGCAATGGGGGAAGTCGTGAGCGTCAAAAGCGTCGTCACAACAATAATGGCTAATAAGCGAATGGAAATAAAGATCGCTTGCTTCAGCCCCGCGGTTGTCAGTTGAAACCACCCTGCAGAAATCAAAACATCCCCTTGTCGGGTAAACAGGGCATTAAGAATAAAGGTGAAGATAATAATGAACAGAACCGGTTTTAACCCCCTGTAAATAAAACTGAAGGGGACTTTTGACACCAAAATGCCGAGGACCGTAAACGCTAAGAGAAAGCCATATGTCCATGGATTATTGGCCAAAAAAACAATAAAAACAAAAATAAAGACCGTGATAAGTTTCGCTCTGGGGTCCATGCGGTGAATGATGGAGTCCCCCGGCACAAATTGCCCAATAATAAGTTTCATGAACGGTCACCGCCCTTTTTCCTTACAAAACTGCGAGCGATCGTTTCGGCAGCCTTTTCTGTTGAGAATACGGGTTCCACCCATTGTTGCCCAAGCTTCTGACCTGCCTTTCGCAAAAAGCGCATAGCTCGAGGGAGATCAAGCCCTAAAGAGGTTAATGTCTTCTCTTCAGAAAAAACGATTTCCGGGCGATCCTGCATGAGGCATCGTCCATGATCCATGACAATCACTTGGTCCGATAAAAGCGCGGCATCGTCCATGTTATGTGTGACCATGATGGTCGTCATCCCTTTTTCCTTATGGAGCCGGGTAAATAAGTCTAAAATATCCCGCCTGCCTTTCGGATCGAGGCCTGCTGTCGGTTCATCTAGAATAATGGCTTCCGGCTCCAGTGCGAGGACACCGGCAATCGCCACGCGCCGCATTTGTCCGCCGCTTAACTCAAATGGCGAGCGATCAAGGATGGATTCCGGCAAATGAACCAATTCCAGAGCTTCTCGGGCGCGCCGTTTGGCTTCCTCAAGCGGAACATCAAAGTTTAACGGCCCAAAACAAATATCTTTTTCAACGGTTTCCTCGAACAGTTGGTGTTCAGGGTATTGAAAGACCATTCCGATTTTCTTTCGTAATGCTTTTAAATCTTTATTCTTAGTACTGCTTGAGATGATCATATCCCCGACATGGATTTCCCCTTCGGTCGGCTTCAGCAAGCCGTTAAAATGTTGGACCAAGGTGGATTTTCCTGACCCCGTATGACCGATGATTGAAACAAAAGCCCCAGAAGGAATCACGGCATTGACGTCTGAAAGCGCCAGACTTTCAAATGGGGTATTCGGTTGGTATATATGGGTTAGATGGTTGATTTTAATTTCCACAGTTCTTCCACCAACTCTTCTTCGCTAAAGGCGTCAGGGCTAACCGCAATCCCTTGCTCCGATAAGGCTTGCCGCATTTTGATGGCAAAAGGCAAATCCAGACCCAATTCGAGTAACCGTTCGGGGTGCTGGAAAACTTCTCGCGGGGTACCGGAAAGTACGATCCGCCCTTTCTCCATCGCGATAATCCGATCACTTCCGGCCGCCTCATCCAAATCATGGGTAATCGAAATCACGGTAATGCCTTTCGTTTTATTTAACTCGTGCATGACGCTAAGGACATCTTCCCGACCTTTTGGATCGAGCATCGATGTCGCTTCATCTAGAATGATGATGGACGGCTGCAAGGCGATAATGCCAGCAATCGCCACCCGTTGTTTTTGACCGCCGGACAAACGGTGAGGTTCCCGATTTTCAGTGCCTTCCATATTGACAAGTTTTAATGCGGAAGCCATCCGCTTCACCATTTCATCACGGTCAATGCCATGGTTTTCCATGCCGAAAGCCACATCATCTTGTACCGTTGTGCCAACAAATTGGTTATCGGGATTTTGAAAAACCATGCCGACGCGGCGGCGGATCTCCCATATAGCGTCCTCATCGCGTGTATTCAAGCCATCCACCAGAACAGTACCGGTTTCAGGAAGTATAAGCCCATTAAGGCATTTCGCTAGCGTTGATTTTCCCGATCCGTTATGACCGATAATCGCGAGCCACTCACCGGCATAGACTTCGAGAGATACCCGATCAAGCGAAAGCGGGGCATCCGCTTTGTATCGAAAGGATAAATCCTTCACTTCAATCAATCGTTCTCGACTCAAACTCATCTCTCCTTATGCGGAGATTCTTTGCATTACTATTACATAAAAGAAGAAAGCCCGCAGTCAGGCTCCCTTATTTAGGCAAACAAACATTCAGAGACGTAAACCCCATCTCACCCTTACCTTGTAACCTCATCTATGTGTAAACGCGAAAATCCAATCTTATAAAAAAAAGGGCATAAGGAGATAAAGGTCGAAAAAACACCTATCCACTTTGCCCTTTTTCGCGTTTATACAAATTCGATGATAGCTTGTTCTGCATTGTCCCCGCGGCGCGGTCCAACTTTTAAGATCCGGGTATAGCCGCCTTGACGGTCTGCGTAACGGGTCGCAATGTCATCAAATAATTTTTGAATGGCGTCTTTACCGGTTTCTTGATCCGCTACTTCTTTGCGAACGAAAGCCGCTGCTTGACGGCGAGCATGTAAATCACCGCGCTTGCCAAGCGTCACGAGTTTCTCAACGATAGGACGAAGTTCTCTCGCTTTAGCTTGTGTGGTGATGATTCTTTCGTTGATGATCAGGTCAGTTGCTAAATCGCGGAATAATGCTTTACGGGCGGAGGAATCACGCCCTAACTTCGCGTATGCCATACCGAGTTCCCTCCTTCATGAAGTAGTTTTCTCTTTTGCGCAAAAAAGAAAGGCAAACCGTTATTCTTCTTTTCTCAGGCTAAGACCTAATTCCGCTAATTTTTCCTGTACTTCTTCGAGCGATTTACGGCCGAGATTCCGAACCTTCATCATATCCTCTTCGGTTTTTTGCGTCAGTTCTTGAACCGTGTTAATTCCCGCCCTCTTCAAGCAGTTATAGGAGCGGACGGAAAGATCCAGTTCTTCGATTGTCATTTCGAGGACTTTCTCTTTTTGGTCTTCTTCTTTTTCAACCATAATTTCTGCATGTTGTGCTTGATCGGTTAACCCGACAAATATGTTAAGATGCTCGGTTAAAATTTTCGCACCTAAGGAAACAGCTTCTTCAGGTCTAATGCTACCGTCAGTCCAAACATCGAGGGTTAATTTATCATAGTTGGTGACTTGACCGACACGTGTATTTTCAACTTGGTAGTTGACCCGTGAGACCGGTGTATAAATCGAATCAATCGGAATGACACCGATCGGTAAATCGTCGCTTTTATTTCCTTCTGCCGGGACATAGCCGCGTCCTTTTTTCGCTCTCATTTTGACATGGAAGCGTGCATCCCCTGAAAGGGTGGCAATCACAAGGTCGGGGTTAAGAATTTCAACATCACTATCGTGGATGATATCCGCGGCAGTGACGACCCCTTCCCTTTGTACGTCAATTTCCAACGTTTTTTCTTCATCGGAATAAATTTTCATGGCAAGGTTTTTAATGTTAAGGATGATCATAGCGACATCCTCAACAACCCCTTCCAATGTCATAAATTCGTGAAGCACGTTGTCAAACTGAACAGAAGTGACCGCAGCCCCCGGAAGGGATGACAGCAGAATGCGACGAAGTGAATTACCTAAGGTCGTACCATATCCACGTTCGAGTGGTTCAACAACAAATTTGCCGTACGTTGCATCATCGCTGATTTCAACCGTTTCAATCTTCGGCTTTTCGATTTCTATCATTCAACGAAACCCTCCTTCTAACGTCGAAACCTGGGTAGCCATGGGCGACCGAGATTTCCCCTTAAACACCGGGCGAACCGGAAAACGCATGGATCGTTCAATATCGCATAAATCCTATTATTGACAAGCCATACGGGTTTTTATACTTATACGCGGCGACGTTTCGGTGGGCGGCAACCGTTATGCGGTACAGGGGTCACGTCGCGGATCGCGGTGACTTCCAAACCTACCGCTTGGAGGGCACGAATAGCGGCTTCACGGCCAGCACCGGGTCCTTTGACAGAGACTTCGATGGTTTTCATACCATGTTCCATCGCTGCTTTACCAGCCGCTTCAGCAGCTGTTTGCGCTGCGTAAGGCGTGGATTTCCGGGAACCTTTAAAGCCTAAGCCACCGGAGCTTGCCCAAGCAATAGCGTTACCATGAGGGTCCGTTATCGTGACAATCGTGTTGTTGAATGTAGAACGGATATGTGCGATGCCGCTTTCTATATTCTTTTTGACACGGCGTTTCCGGCCGCCGCGTGCATCTTTACGTTTAACCATTTAGCTACCTCCTTTATTTTTTCTTGTTGGCGATGGTACGACGTGGACCTTTTCTCGTCCGTGAGTTGTTTTTCGTATTTTGACCGCGAACGGGCAAACCACGACGGTGACGAAGACCACGGTAGGAACCAATTTCGATCAAACGTTTGATATTAAGGGATACTTCACGGCGAAGGTCCCCTTCGACTTTCAGTTTGTCAACTTGTTCACGGATGCGAGTGAGCTCTTCTTCAGTCAGGTCGCGAACGCGCGTATCCTCAGAGACACCGGCTTCTTTTAAGATCTTTTGAGCTGTCGATTTACCAATCCCGTAAATGTAAGTTAACGAAATGACGACGCGTTTATCACGCGGTATATCAACACCTGCAATACGTGCCAAGAGCGTGACACCTCCTCAAAAATTATCCTTGTTTTTGCTTATGCTTAGGGTTTTCGCAAATGACCATGACAGTGCCTTTTCGGCGTATAACTTTGCATTTTTCACAAATGGGTTTCACCGATGGTCTGACCTTCATGTGTAAAACCTCCTACTTTCGTCGTCAGTATCCTGACGCCTAATGGACTCTCAGACAATTGGCTAAGAGTCATAATCAAACGCTAATGCCGATACGTAATTCGTCCGCGCGTCAAGTCGTATGGAGATAATTCTACCGTTACTTTATCACCGGGTAAAATTCGGATATAGTGCATCCGCAACTTGCCGGAAATGTGCGCTAAAATTTTATGACCATTGTCTAATTCTACACGAAACATCGCATTTGGCAATGGTTCTATCACGGTGCCTTTAACTTCAATGACGTCCTCTTTCGCCATCGATCGACTCACCCTTCCTTTGATCACTTGATTCCTCATCCAAAAACTTTGCGATGGCAAACCTCAGCTTGCCGTTTGTGACTTTTCCGGTCTCGTCAATGCTGTTTTTGACCTCTTCGGAAACAAAGGATTGAAGCTCCAGATGATGAATGTTTTTTCTTTTGGCGCGATCGAACTTCCTCTTGTCACCATCCGCCACTTCAACAAAACGGTCGTCAACAACTCGCACAATGACACAGTATTTACCAGCGTCCCTACCCTTTAAAATCCGTGCAATCTGTCCGGGTATGGGCGTTTGGTCCGACCCGCTTGTCAATCAAACATCACCTACGCTTAAGGTCTTGTCAGAATCTCATAACCATTATCAGTCACCAGAACGGTATGTTCAAAATGAGCCGATGGTTTTCCGTCAGCCGTCACGACGGTCCATTCATCATCAAGAACGCGAATTTGCCGGCGTCCCATATTCACCATAGGTTCTATGGCTAGGACCATCCCTGGTTTTAAGCGGGGGCCAACGTTCCTAGGCCCATAATTTGGGATATCAGGAGGCTCATGGAGGTCTTTACCCACACCATGACCGACAAACTCCCTAATGACGGAAAATCCCGCACTTTCGACATGCTTTTGAATAGCATGCGACACGTTGGATAATCTCGCATCGGGCTTAATCTCTTCAATCCCTAAATACAATGCGTCCTTGGTGACTTGGATCAGCCTTTTTGCCTCATCGGTTACTTGACCTACCGGGAAAGTCCACGCTGAATCGCTATGATAGCCTTGATAACAGGCACCGATATCAATGCTGATGAGGTCGCCGTTTTTTAATTTGCGCGGCCCCGGAATCCCATGCACGATTTCTTCAGAAACAGATGTGCAAATGCTGGCGGGGAACCCTTCATAACCTTTAAATGAAGGGATGGCTCCCATGCCGCGAATCAAACGGTCAGCCATGTGATCAAGTTCCAACGTCGTGATACCGGGTTCAATCATTTTCTCGATCTCATGGAGAGTTCGTGCGACGATGCGCCCTGCTTCACGTATCGCCTCGACTTCGCGTTCGGTTTTCCTGATAATCAAGCAGGAAGGCCTCCCAAAACGCGCTCGATGGAAGCGAAAACGTCATCGATGTCTTGATTGCCGTCGATTTCTTCAAGACAATTTTTCTTTTTATAGAAATCCAACAGCGGTTTTTGTTGCTTCTCGTTAACTTCCAATCGGGTCTTTACCGTTTCGATCTTGTCGTCATCTCTTTGGTATAATTGTCCACCACATTTATCACATACGCCTTCTTCTTTTGGAGGATTGAGCGTGATGTGGTAGGTTGCTCCGCATTGACTGCATATGCGGCGACCGGTCAAGCGTTCTAATAGGCTGTCCCGATCGACATCTATATAAAGGACCGCATCGATTCGTCGGCCCATATCAGCCAATAGGTTATCGAGCGCTTCAGCTTGGGCTGTCGTACGTGGAAAGCCATCAAGTAAAAAGCCTTTTTGACAATCAGCTTTACCCAAACGTTCACGAACAATACCAATGGTGACATCATCCGGAACAAGTTCACCGGCATCCATATAGGATTTTGCTTTCTTGCCCAGTTCCGTTTCTTCTTTAATGGCTGTTCGGAACATATCTCCCGTGGAGATATGAGGTAAACCGTATTTCCCCACAATACGTTCAGCCTGTGTGCCTTTTCCGGCACCCGGAAGTCCCATTAAAATGAGGTTCATAGCTAGCCTCCATGTTTTTGCGAATTAAGCCAATCAATGGTCCCGAAAAGCACCATCAAAAAATGGACGACCTTTCCGTTTTCGTTACGACGCCCTGCGATTACCGTCGGATAAAACCACGGTAATGGCGTTTTACCAATTGGCTTTCAATCCGTTTCATGACATCTAAGGCGACACCGGTTACGATCAATAAGCTCGTACCGCCGATGCGAATATTCGCCGGCAAGTTGGCGACATCGGTGAAAATCATCGGCAATACTGCAACAACCGCAAGGAAAATGGAGCCTACGAAGGTTAACCGATACAAAATACGGGTAATATATTTTTCCGTGTTTTTGCCCGGACGAATACCGGGAATATAACCGCCTTGTTTCTTCAAGTTATCAGCCATTTTCTCCGGATTGACCTGGACAAAGGTGTAAAAATACGTAAACGCAATGATCAAGAGCCCGTAAATGATCATACCGGACACCGTTGTATAGTTAAAGGTGTTTATGATCCAGCGCGTCACCGCATTTTCTTTAAAAAACCCGGCGATGGTCGGCGGTGTGATGATCAGGGAGATCGCAAAGATAATCGGAATGACCCCTGCTGCATTGACCTTAATTGGCAAGTGGGTCGCTTCTCCCCCGATGACATTCCTTCCGATCGTTGTGCGTTGGGCATATTGAATCGGAATTTTACGGACTGCTTGTTGAATATAGATGGTGCCAATCACCACAAGGACGACGACAAGAGCAATTATTAACAGATAAACGATTTGTAAAAAGAGATTATCAGTATTTTTGAATTGCGTTGTATAAATCTCATCTATAGCACTCGGGATCCTCGCGACAATACCGGCAAAGATCAATACTGAAATCCCATTGCCTACGCCGTATGCAGTGATTTGTTCACCGAGCCACATTAAAAAAGCTGTGCCCGCTGTTAACACAAGTGCAATGAGCAAATATGTCCAAATACTAGGGTTAATGACGAGCCCCGGAAATTTTGCATTAAATCCATAGGCAAGACCGATCGCCTGAATAAACCCTAAAATAACCGTGCCATAACGGGTCACTTGGGCGAGTTTCCGGCGCCCCATCTCCCCTTGCTTCGACCATTCCGTGAACTTTGGAATGACGTCCATTTGCAACAATTGGACGATAATCGATGCCGTGATGTATGGCATAATGCCCATTGATAAAATGGAAAAGTTCTGCAATGCGCCACCGCCAAACATATTTAAAAACCCAAATACCTGATTTCCTTCTAAGGTAATAACGGAACTATTCACAGACGGAACCGGTATAAAGGTTCCGATTCGATAGACGATGAGCATAAGCAGAGTAAAAAGTACCTTGCGGCGAATATCTGCGACGCGAAATATATTGGAGATAGTCTGAAACATTAAATCACCTCGGCAGTTCCGCCGGCCGATTCAATGGCTTGTTTTGCCGAATCGGAAAACTTATGCGCTTTAACGGTCAATTTACGTTCTAATTTACCGTTGCCAAGGATCTTGACCCCGTCATTGAGTTTTCGAATAACCCGTTCAGCCAGAAGCAGCTCAGGTGTTACCTCTGTCCCCTCAGCAAAGCGATTCAACGTTTCTACATTGACGATTGCATACTCTTTGCGAGTCGGGTTTTTAAAGCCACGTTTAGGTAAACGTTGAATCAATGGCATTTGACCGCCTTCAAATCCCGGGCGTACGCCACCACCGGAACGCGCTTTTTGACCTTTTTGACCGCGCCCTGAAGTTTTTCCTAAACCTGAACCGTAACCGCGACCCACGCGTTTGCGAGCGTGACGGGAACCTTCCGCGGGTTTCAATTCATGCAGTTTCATGTCGGCACCTCCCAATTAGACAATTTTACACCGTGACTTTAACGTTGGTTTCGATTCCGCTGATTTCAGTTCATAAGCATTTTGCCTATTGAACTTTAGCCATCGAACCATTTCCTGCGTTGTCCGTCTCGGATGTTGGAATCCTGTGACCTTTGATCCACAATAGCTCCTCTGGACGCCTTATCTTTAAATAATTCTACTCGTCCGAGGCAAATCCTTGTTATTTTTCATTTTTTACGGGACTTTCCACCCGTCCCCGAATTATTCGTCGATTTCGTTCACTTTTACAAGGTGGGCAACCTTGTTGATCATGCCGCGGATAGCGGGGTTATCATTATGAACGACCGTTTGATTGGTCTTTTTTAATCCTAATGTCCTAACGGTAAGACGTTGATCTTTAGGACGACCAATCACACTGCGGGTGAGGGTAATTTCAAGTTTTTTAGCCATGATTATCCCTCCCTTATCCTAACAACTCTTCAACAGTTTTGCCGCGAAGCCTTGCTACATCTTCAGCGCGCTTCAGTTTTTGCAAGCCATCAATCGTCGCGCGCACCATATTGATCGGATTGTTTGACCCCAGTGATTTCGATAGAATGTCACCAATACCGGCCAATTCCAATACAGCCCGGACCGGTCCGCCAGCGATAATTCCGGTACCTTCTGAAGCTGGTTTTAATAAGACGCTACCAGCGCCAAATTTACCGATGACATCGTGCGGAATCGTTGTTTTAACGATTGGAACATTGATCATGTTTTTCTTAGCAGCTTCAACAGCCTTACGGATGGCTTCCGGTACTTCTTGGGCTTTACCTGTACCGAAACCAACGTTCCCTTTTTTGTCACCGACAACGACGAGCGCCGCAAATCGGAAACGGCGGCCGCCTTTAACAACTTTAGCGACACGGTTTACAGCAACTAGGCGTTCTTCGAGTTCAGATTTATTGCGATCACGGTTTTGCATGAGTTCCCCTCCTTCTGAATTAGAATTCCAATCCTTTTTCACGGGCAGCATCCGCTAACGCTTTTACACGTCCGTGATAGAGATATCCGCCACGGTCAAATACGACTTTTTTAATGCCTTTTTCCAAAGCGCGTTCGGCAACGAGCGCACCGACTTTTTTTGCGGCCTCAATGTTACCGCCATATTCTATACCAGCAGCTTTATCAAGCGTTGAAGCCGATACGAGCGTTTTACCTTGTTCATCGTCAATGATTTGCGCATAAATGTGTTTGGCTGAACGGAAAACATTCAAGCGCGGACGTTCGGCAGTACCTGCCACGCGACGACGGACATGTTGATGACGCTTTTTGCGGACGACATTTTTGTCCAACTTGGTGATCATTGACCAGTCACTCCTTTCCGCGATTACTTCCCGGTCTTACCTTCCTTGCGGCGTACATTTTCGCCTTCATAACGAATCCCTTTGCCTTTATAGGGTTCCGGCGGGCGGACAGCGCGGATGTTAGCTGCAACAGCTCCGACGCGTTCCTTGCTAATGCCTTTAACCACAACTTTGTTATTGCCGTTCACTTCGATTTCGATGCCTTCTTCGGGCACAATTTCGACTGGATGGGAATAACCGACATTAAGGATTAGATTTTTACCTTGTTTGGATGCACGATAACCGACACCAACGAGTTCAAGGTTTTTTTCGTAACCTTTCGTTACCCCTTCAACCATGTTGCTGATGAGGCTTGCCGTCGTGCCATGTAATGAGCGATGTTCTTTGGAATCGCTCGGGCGTTCTACTCGGACGACATTGTCTTCTAAAATGATCTTCATATCTGGATGAAAGGTGCGGACCAACTCGCCTTTCGGACCTTTGACCGCAACCACATTATTGTCATTGATTGTAACCGTTACACCGTTTGGAACCTCAATAGGTTTTAAACCAACGCGAGACATCGTTACACCTCCATTCTCTGTGGGTGGTTTTACCAAACGTAAGCAAGCACTTCGCCGCCGACGTTTTGTTGTCTAGCTTCTTTATCCGTAATAATGCCTTTGGATGTTGATACAATCGCAATGCCGAGTCCTCCAAGCACTTTAGGCACTTCGTTTGCTTTTGCATACACCCGCAAGCCAGGTTTGCTGATCCGTTTCAAACCTGTAATGACGCGTTCGTTATTCGGTCCGTACTTTAGGAAAATACGCAGAATTCCTTGTTTATTGTCCTCAATATATTCCACGTCTTTGATGAACCCTTCGCGCTTTAAAATTTCAGCGATTTCTCTTTTCACTTTTGAACCCGGAAGTTCCAGCGATTCGTGACGCACGTTGTTAGCGTTTCTGATACGCGTCAGCATATCCGCAATTGGGTCTGTCATGACCATTCTAAATGACCTCCTTCCCTAACTAAGGGTTTACCAACTGGCTTTTTTAACGCCCGGAATTTGACCTTTATAAGCCAATTCGCGGAAACAAATACGGCAAAGTTTAAATTTGCGATAGACGGAATGCGGCCGTCCGCAGCGTTGGCAACGGGTATATTCTTGCACTTTAAATTTTTTCGGCCGATTCGCCTTTGCAATCATCGACTTTTTAGCCATGCTTTCCCTCCTTGCTTTCCTTATTTTCTAAACGGCATTCCCAGCAAGGTCAGCAATTCGCGGCCCTCTTCATCCGTTTTTGCCGTTGTCACAATGACAATGTCCATACCACGAACTTTGTTGACTTTATCATAGTCAACTTCCGGGAAGATGAGTTGTTCACGTACACCCAATGTGTAGTTCCCGCGTCCGTCAAATGATTTTGGCGAAACACCGCGGAAGTCACGCACGCGCGGTAAAGAAACCGAGATCAGTTTATCTAAAAACTCATACATTCTTTCTTTACGCAAAGTGACTTTCGTGCCAATCGGCATACCTTCGCGGAGTTTAAAACCGGCAATGGACTTTTTAGCTCGGGTAATCACCGGCTTCTGACCGGAAATCGCCGTCAATTCTTCCACCGCACTATCAAGAAGTTTGGAGTTTTGCACCGCATCACCAACGCCCATGTTGATGACGATTTTTTCAATCGCGGGTACTTCCATGATGTTTTTGTAATTAAATTTTTCCATTAAGGCCGGTACGACTTCTTTGAGATATTTTTCTTTTAAACGATTCAAGGCTCATGACCTCCTTTCGATCGATTCCCTTTATTTGTCTAAAGGTTCACCGGATTTTTTGGCAATACGAACCTTTTTACCATCGATAAATTTATAGCCGACCCGAGTCGGTTCATTTGTTTTGGGATCAAGCGGCATCACGTTTGAAACGTGAATTGGCGCTTCCATTTCCAAAATTCCGCCTTGCGGGTTCGCTTGTGTTGGTTTGGAATGTTTCTTTATGATATTGACGCCTTCGACTAGGACGCGTTCCTTTTTCGGGTAAGCTTCCAAGATGACGCCTTGTTTGCCTTTGTCTTTACCGGAGATGACTTGAACTTTATCTCCTTTTTTCACGTGCATGTTGGCCATGGCGTTTCACGCACCTCCTTTTGTTTAACAATCTGATTATAAAACTTCCGGAGCGAGCGAGACGATTTTCGTGAACTGCTTATCGCGGAGTTCACGGGCGACCGGTCCGAAAATCCGCGTGCCACGAGGGCTTTTATCATCTCTGATAATAACCGCCGCATTTTCATCAAAACGGATGTATGAACCATCCGGACGACGGACGCCTCTGCGTGTGCGAACGACAACGGCTTTCACCACGTCACCTTTCTTAACAACGCCACCGGGTGTTGCGTTTTTGACACTCGCGACAATGATATCGCCGATGTTCGCTGTTTTCCTTCCGGATCCACCGAGAACTTTAATCGTTAAAATTTCACGGGCGCCGGAGTTGTCGGCAACTTTTAAACGTGTTTCTTGTTGGATCATTTATTGGCCCTCCCTTCGGGTTTACAGTCCGATCTAACTTAGATAATAACCGCTTCTTCCACGATTTCTACCAAACGGAAGCGTTTATCTTTTGATAACGGGCGTGTTTCCATGATACGAACAACATCGCCAACTTTGGCTTTGTTTTCTTCATCATGGGCTTTGTACTTTTTGGAGTACTTCACGCGTTTGCCATACAACGGATCTTTTTTATACGTTTCGACGAGCACCGTAATGGTCTTATCCATTTTGTCGGAAATGACTTTACCGACAAGGGTTTTGCGTCTGTTGCGATCTTCAGCCACTCAGGAGCCCTCCTTTCGGTTAACCGTTTTGGATTTTCAATTCCCGTTCGCGCAAAATCGTTTTGGCACGTGCAATATCCTTACGTACCTCACGAAGGCGAGCCGGATTTTCTAATTGTCCGGTCGCTAATTGAAAACGCAGGTTAAAAAGCTCTTCTTTCAAAGCTTTGATTTTTTGTTCAACTTCGGCAGTCGTCATGTTGCGGATGTCAGTTGCTTTCATTGACGTCACCACCCACTTCTTCGCGTTTTACGAACTTCGTCTTTACAGGCAGCTTGTGAGAAGCTAGACGAAGCGCTTCGCGTGCGACCTCTTCGGAGACGCCGCCAACCTCAAACATCACTTTGCCTGGTTTGACGACAGCGACCCAACCTTCAGGGGCACCTTTACCGGAACCCATCCGAACTTCAAGAGGCTTTTTGGTATAAGGTTTTTGCGGGAAAATTTTAATCCAAACTTTACCGCCACGTTTCATATAACGAGTCATGGCAATACGAGCCGCTTCGATTTGTCGGCTGGTAATCCATGCCGCTGTTGTTGCTTGTAAGCCAAATTCGCCAAATGCTACTTCAGTGCCGCCTTTGGCACGCCCACGCATTTTTCCGCGATGGTGTCTGCGATATTTCACGCGTTTTGGCATCAACATGATTATTGGCCTCCTTCCTTATTGTTCGCACCTTTGGTCGGAAGGACTTCCCCACGATAAATCCACACTTTAACTCCTAATTTGCCATAGGTTGTATCAGCTTCGGCTGTACCGTAATCGATATCGGCACGGAGCGTGTGTAGTGGTACTGTACCTTCGCTGTAGTCTTCAGAACGGGCGATATCTGCACCACCCAAACGTCCGGATACTTGTGTTTTGATCCCTTTGGCTCCTGCTCTCATTGCTCGAGAGATCGATTGTTTTTGAGCACGACGCCAGGAAACACGATTTTCCAATTGACGGGCAATATTTTCAGCCACTAATTTGGCATCCAAGTCCGCTTGTTTAATTTCAAAAATATTCACATGAACTTTTTTTCCGGTTAATGCGTTTAAGGATTTACGAAGGGCTTCTACTTCAGAACCGCCTTTACCAATAACCATACCCGGTTTCGCCGTTTTGATGGTTACATTGATGCGGTTAGCGGCCCGTTCGAGTTCGATGCTGGATACGGCTGCATCTTTCAGTCGTTTTTCGATATATTCGCGGATCTTGAGGTCTTCGTGAAGATATTCCGCATAATGTTTTTTGTCAGCATACCATTTCGATTCCCAATCGCGAATAAAACCGATCCGCATGCCTATCGGGTTAACTTTTTGTCCCACGCATTATCCCTCCTTTTTATCCGATACAATGATGGTGATGTGGCTCGTGCGTTTATTGATCCGTCCAGCACTGCCTCGTGCACGTGGGCGGAAGCGTTTCAGCGTCGGCCCTTCATCCACAAAAATGCTTTCTACAACTAAAGATTCCGGATCCATTTCATAATTGTGTTCTGCGTTAGCAACTGCGGATTTCAACACTTTTTCAACAATCGGTGAAGCCGCTTTGTTCGTGTTCCGCAGAATGGCGAACGCCTCTCCAACCGCTTTACCGCGAATAAGGTCTACGACCAGGCGGGCTTTGCGAGGAGCGACGCGCACAGTTCTTGCGACAGCTTTAGCTTGCATGTGTTATGCCTCCTCTCGGATTCGGACTTAACGACCTGTTTTTTTGTCGTCTTTAGAATGCCCGCGGTAAGTGCGCGTTGGCGCAAACTCGCCGAGCTTGTGACCGACCATATCTTCCGTAATATAGACAGGCACGTGTTTGCGGCCATCGTAAACCGCAATGGTATGCCCTACGAATTCAGGGAAAATAGTTGAGCGTCTCGACCATGTTTTGATGACTTTTCTTTCGTTACCTAATGCAAGAACCTTTTTCATCAGGTGATCATCTACAAATGGTCCTTTTTTTAGGCTGCGACCCATTGGTCAACCTCCTTTTTCGGTTTTTCACACTTTAAAAACCTATTATTTTTTCCTTCTGCGTACAATAAATTTATCAGAAGCTTTATTGCGCTTACGGGTTTTATAACCAAGCGTTGGTTTACCCCAAGGTGTCATTGGTGATTTGCGACCGATTGGCGCACGACCTTCACCACCACCATGCGGGTGATCATTCGGGTTCATAACGGAACCGCGAACGGTCGGGCGAATGCCTTTCCAACGAGAACGGCCAGCTTTACCAATTTTAACAAGTTCATGTTCGAGATTGCCCACTTGGCCAACGGTAGCACGGCATGTTTCAAGAATCATGCGGACTTCGCCAGAGCTCAAGCGAACGAGCACGTATTTTCCTTCTTTACCGAGGATTTGTGCTTCAGCACCGGCACTACGAACGAGTTGACCCCCATGGCCAGGTTTTAATTCAATGTTATGAACAACGGTACCTACAGGGATATTTTTAAGCGGTAAAGCATTCCCTACTTTGATATCGGCATCTGGACCGGAGACAATTTCCATGCCTACTTCCAGACCTTTTGGCGCTAAAATATAGCGTTTTTCACCGTCTTTGTAGTGAATCAATGCAATGTTTGCCGTACGGTTTGGATCGTATTCGATCGTAGCAACGCGGCCTGGTACGCCATCTTTGTTGCGTTTAAAATCAATGATTCTATATTTGCGCTTATGTCCGCCGCCATGGTGACGAACCGTCAACTTCCCTTGGTTATTGCGCCCAGCTTTTTTGGGCAGCGGAACCAAGAGCGATTTTTCCGGAGTATCTGTGGTAATTTCGCTGAAATCCAGAGATGTCATGTTGCGACGGCCATTGCTGGTCGGTTTGTACTTTTTAATCGCCATGTTGTTTCCCTCCTTCTGCTGTTTTATTAAACGCCTTCGTAGAATTCGAGATCTTTGCTGTCTGGCGTTAAGGTGACAATCGCTTTTTTCCGTTTGGGCGTATAGCCGGTATAACGGCCAAAGCGTCTGAATTTGCCATCATAGTTCATGGTGTTGACTTTTGCCACTTTTACGCCAAAAATCTCCTCAACGGCGCGTTTGATTTGAGATTTATTCGCACGACGATCAACGATAAACGTATATTTTTTATCGACCATCAATTCGGTCGAACGTTCAGTGATTACGGGGCGCTTGATTACATCACGTGCATCCATTATGCCAGCACCTCCCCTAATTTTTCGGCGGCATCCTTCGTCATGATCAATTTGCCGGCGTTAACAACGTCGTAGACATTGACTTGATCCGCTGTGACGAGTTTTACCGTCGGGATGTTTCGAGCTGAAAGCGCAGTCGGCTCATGCTCATTATTGATAACAACAAGGGCTTTTTCGTTAACGGAAAGATTCTTTAAGACTTCAACGAAAGCCTTTGTTTTCGGTGCTTCCATCGCGAGTTGATCGACAACGATCGTTTCATTGTCGCGCACTTTAGCGGAAAGCGCCGATTTAATGGCTAAACGACGAACTTTTTTCGGCAGCTTGTAGCTGTAGCTTCTCGGCGTCGGACCAAAAACAGTACCGCCGCCAACCCATTGCGGAGCGCGGATGGATCCTTGACGGGCACGGCCTGTACCTTTTTGCCGCCACGGTTTTCTTCCGCCGCCGCGAACAGCCGAGCGATTTTTGGTGGCGTGTGTGCCTTGACGCAACGAAGCTTGTTGCATCACAACCGCTTCATAAACAACGTGTTCATTCGGCTCAATACCGAACACAGCATCATTTAATTCGATTTCTCCAACTTGTTTTCCGGTTATATCTAATACCGCTAGTTTTGGCATGAAAACATCCCCCTTTCCTTATTTATTTTCCGTCGCTTTAACTGCGGATTTAATGGTGAGGTAGCTCTTTTTCGCACCCGGAACATTGCCTTTAATCAGAAGCAAATTGCGTTCCGGATCGACTTTTACAATTTCAAGGTTTTGGATGGTGACTTTATCTCCACCCATGCGTCCCGGGAGTTTTTTACCTTTAAATACCCGGTTGGCTGTGATTGAGCCCATAGAACCAGAGACGCGATGATAGTGTGAACCGTGACTCATCGGTCCGCGGTGTTGATTGTGACGTTTAATGGAACCTTGGAATCCTTTACCTTTGGAGATCCCAGTAACATCAACAATGTCGCCTTCTTTGAATATATCAACTTTAACTTCTTGACCAACTTCATAGTCGGCAAGATTTACATCACGGATTTCCTTCACGAAGCGCTTAGGTGCAGTGCCTGCTTTTTCGGCATGTCCTTTCGCTGGTTTATTAGCGCGAGCTTCGTGCTCGTCGTCAAAACCAAGCTGAATGGCTTCATAACCGTCGTTTTCAATGGTTTTCTTTTGCAATACAACGTTTGGGCCTGCTTGCACGACGGTAACTGCCAACAAATCACCGTTTTCGGTAAAGATTTGCGTCATGCCGATTTTTTTACCCAAGATACCTTTGGTCATCCGTAACACCTCCTAAAAGTCATTTTCTTGTTTGAATTAGAGTTTAATTTCGATGTCGACACCAGATGGTAAATCCAGACGCATCAACGAGTCTACGGTTGCCGGCGTCGGATTGACGATGTCGATCAAACGCTTATGAGTGCGCATTTCAAATTGTTCACGCGAATCTTTGTACTTATGAACCGCCCGCAAAATCGTATAAACGGATTTCTCGGTCGGAAGCGGAATCGGACCCGATACCTTCGCGCCGGAACGCTTCGCCGTTTCTACAATTTTCTCAGCCGATTGATCCAAAATACGATGATCATAAGCTTTTAAACGAATGCGAATTTTTTGCTTTGCCATTATTTTCCCTCCTTTGTCGTCCATTTTAAAACAGACTACTCCACGAAAATTTCCGAATCACCCCGCCATGGCAAAGGGGCCGGGTGTATCCGCAACCTTCCGCTTCATCGCTAAAACCAACATTTCTTATTATATAAAAAACAGCCACCTAGTGCAAGTTTTCTTTGAAAAAATTCCTTGCAAACGTGGCAAGCACTCGCCTTTCTATTGTATCGGGGCATATACAGGAATTCAAGTCGAAAGGCGTTACAGTAAACATTACCAAATATACTTTACAATGAATCTTTACTTGAACGACCCCCGCTTAATTTTCTAACGAAAATTTAACCTTATGCTGGCTTGAAAAGGATAGACATTCTTATCATATTAAAAAGCACTCCCCTATGGGAGTGCTTTATTTTAGGAGTAATTATTCGATAATGCTGGCAACAGAGCCGGCACCAACGGTACGGCCACCTTCACGAATAGAGAATTTCGTGCCTTCTTCGATGGCGATTGGTGCAATCAATTCAACCGTCATTTCGACGTTATCGCCAGGCATAACCATTTCGGTTCCTTCCGGAAGTTGGATTGTGCCGGTAACGTCTGTTGTACGGAAGTAGAATTGCGGACGGTAACCACTGAAGAATGGTTTATGACGGCCGCCTTCTTCTTTGGTCAAGACGTAAACTTGTGCGGTGAATTTGGTGTGTGCTTTAACCGTGCCCGGCTTGATCAGCACTTGGCCGCGTTCAACTTCGTTGCGGTCGATACCACGGAGCAATGCACCGATGTTATCACCGGCTTCAGCATAGTCAAGAATTTTACGGAACATTTCAACACCGGTAACGGTTGTTTTCTTCGGTTCTTCGGTTAAACCGAGGATTTCAACTTCGTCGCCGACTTTAACTTGACCGCGTTCAACACGACCCGTAGCAACAGTACCACGACCGGTAATCGAGAATACGTCTTCGACAGGCATCATGAAAGGCTTGTCAACTTCACGTTCAGGTGTCGGGATGTATTCGTCGACAGCATCCATCAATTCAAGGATTTTGGCTTCATAATCAGCGTCGCCTTCAAGAGCTTTCAGAGCGGAACCTCTGATAACCGGAACGTCGTCGCCTGGGAAGTCGTATTCAGAAAGAAGGTCACGAACTTCCATTTCAACGAGTTCGAGCAGTTCTTCGTCGTCAACCATGTCAACTTTGTTCAAGAACACAACGATGTAAGGTACACCAACTTGGCGGGACAGAAGGATGTGTTCGCGTGTTTGCGGCATTGGGCCGTCAGCAGCGGAAACAACCAAGATCGCGCCGTCCATTTGAGCGGCACCGGTGATCATGTTTTTAACATAGTCAGCGTGTCCAGGGCAGTCAACGTGCGCATAGTGACGGGCATCTGTTTCATATTCAACGTGAGCGGTTGCAATCGTGATGCCGCGTTCTTTTTCTTCTGGCGCACCGTCGATTTGGTCGTAGGCGCGTGCTTCAGCTTTACCTTGTTTAGCAAGTACGGTCGTAATCGCAGCTGTCAAAGTGGTTTTACCATGGTCAACGTGACCGATTGTTCCAATGTTAACGTGGGGTTTGGAACGGTCAAATTTAGCTTTAGCCATAAGAGAATTTTCCTCCTTTAAGTACTAAACATTATTTTAATATTATGTTGACTAAGGTTGAACAGTATGTCCGTCTCCCTTAGCTTACAATAAACTTATGTTTGAGACAATGCCTTCCGGCGGTTTATCTTATTTACCGCCGGTGGCTTTTTTAATAATTTCTTCCGCAATGTTTTTCGGTACTTCTTCATAGTGGTCAAAGACCATCGTGAAGGTGCCGCGGCCTTGTGTTGCAGAACGCAAGGAGGTGGCATAACCGAACATTTCCGAAAGCGGAACAAAAGCTTTTACAACTTGAGCGTTGCCTCGTGCTTCCATACCTTCGACACGGCCACGACGGCTTGTGATGTCACCCATAATGTCACCGAGGTATTCTTCAGGAATAACCACTTCGACTTTTTCGATGGGTTCCAGAAGCACCGGATCGCAAATTTCCCTTGCCTTCTTAAGCGCCATGGAAGCGGCAATTTTGAAGGCCATTTCACTGGAGTCGACATCGTGATAGGATCCGTCAAACAAGGTGGCGCGAATGTCCACAACCGGGTATCCTGCGATCAAGCCGTTTTGAATCGCATCGCGCAAGCCAGCTTCAACGGCCGGAATATATTCACGCGGAACGACACCGCCGACGATCTTGTCGACGAATTCAAATCCGCCGCCTTCTTCAAGCGGTTCAAACTCAATCCAAACGTGACCGTATTGACCGCGGCCACCGGATTGACGGACGAATTTACCTTCAGCTTTACCGGCTTTGCGAATCGTTTCACGATAAGCCACTTGCGGTGAACCGACGTTACATTCCACTTTAAATTCGCGGCGCATCCGGTCCACGATAATATCTAAGTGAAGCTCACCCATACCGGAGATGATCGTTTGGCCGGTTTCTTCATCCGTTTTCGCTTTAAAGGTCGGGTCTTCTTCAGCAAGCTTTTGCAAAGCTTGTGCCATCTTGTCTTGGTCAGATTTCGTTTTCGGCTCAATCGCTACCGAAATAACCGGTTCGGGGAATTCCATAGACTCAAGAATGACTTGATGCTTTTCGTCACAAAGCGTATCCCCGGTAGTCGTATCCTTCAAGCCTACTGCAGCAGCAATGTCACCCGCATAGACGTTTTTGATTTCCGTCCGCGTATTGGCATGCATTTGCAAAATACGGCCCAAGCGTTCGCGTTTGCCTTTTGTTGAGTTTTGAATATACGAGCCGGCTTCAGCCGTTCCGGAATAAACCCGGAAGAATGTCAACTTCCCGACAAACGGGTCAGTCATAACTTTAAAGGCGAGAGCAGCAAACGGCTCATTGTCATCAGCCTTGCGGACAATTTCCTCTTCGGAGCCAACAGCCACACCTTTAATGGCAGGGATGTCGATCGGCGAAGGCAAGTAATCAATGACCGCGTCGAGCATGAGTTGAACGCCTTTGTTTTTGAAGGCAGAACCACAAAGAACCGGGAAGAATTCAACGGAAATCGTCGCTTTGCGAATGGCCGCTTTAATTTCTTCCGTTGTCAGTTCTTCACCTTCAAGGTATTTCATCATGAGCTCCTCATCAAATTCAGAGACCGCTTCGATGAGTTTGTCACGATATTCTTGAGCTTGATCCATATATTCTGCGGGAATATCATCGGCTTCAATGCGCGTACCGAGGTCATCTTCATAGAAATAGGCTTTCATTTCTACAAGGTCAATGATGCCTCTGAATTCATCCTCGACACCGATCGGTAATTGAATCGGATGCGCATTGGCTCCGAGACGATCGTGCAACGTTTGCGTTGAATAGAGGAAGTCCGCGCCGATTTTGTCCATTTTATTTACAAAGACAATTCGCGGTACTCCATATGTCGTCGCTTGGCGCCAAACGGTTTCCGTTTGCGGTTCAACACCCGATTGGGCATCCAGAACCGTTACCGCACCATCGAGGACGCGCAACGAGCGTTCCACTTCGACTGTAAAATCGACGTGTCCCGGCGTGTCAATGATGTTGACCCGATGACCTTTCCATTGGCAGGTCGTCGCCGCCGAGGTGATGGTAATCCCACGTTCTTGTTCTTGTTCCATCCAGTCCATCTGGGAGGCGCCTTCGTGGGTTTCCCCGATCTTATGAATACGCCCGGAATAGAACAAGATACGTTCCGTCGTCGTGGTTTTACCGGCATCAATGTGAGCCATGATCCCGATATTCCGCGTTTTCTCAAGTGGGAATTCTCTTGGCACGGGTCTCTCTCCTTTCTCTATATAAATTACCAACGATAGTGAGCAAACGCTTTGTTTGCTTCCGCCATCTTATGCATATCTTCGCGTTTTTTCACGGCTTGACCCGTGTTGTTAGCCGCATCAATGATTTCACCTGCGAGCTTTTCGACCATGGTCTTTTCACCGCGCAGACGGGCATAGTTCACAATGTAACGCAACCCCAAAGAAATGCGGCGATCCGGACGAACTTCGACTGGCACTTGATAGTTTGCACCACCTACACGACGGGCGCGTACCTCAAGGACAGGCATAACATTTTTCATCGCCTGATCGAAGACTTCCATCGGATCTTGATTCGTGCGTTCACGAATGATATCAAACGCTTTATATAAAATAGCTTCAGCTTTGCCTTTTTTACCGTCTTTCATAATCCGGTTAATGAGGCGTGTAACAAGCTTAGAGTTATAGATCGGATCTGGTAAAACATCTCTTTTTTCAACAGGACCTTTGCGTGGCATCGGTTCCCCTCCTTTCCATTTCCTATCGCATGTCTAATAACATTATTTCGCTTTTGGACGTTTCGCGCCGTATTTGGAACGGCCTTGTTTGCGGTTTTCCACACCAGCAGTATCCAACGCACCGCGAATGATGTGATAGCGCACACCTGGCAAGTCTTTAACACGTCCGCCGCGGATCAAAACAACGCTGTGCTCTTGCAAATTATGGCCGATCCCCGGAATATAAGCCGTGACTTCGATACCGTTCGTCAAGCGAACACGGGCAATTTTACGAAGTGCCGAGTTCGGCTTTTTCGGCGTAATGGTGCTGACACGTGTGCACACACCGCGCTTTTGTGGTGAAGATTGGTTAGTCAAGGTTTTTCTTAAACTATTGTACCCTTTATTTAGCGCCGGAGAGTCAGATTTTTGCGTTTTCGACTTACGGCCTTTGCGAACCAATTGGTTAATTGTTGGCATTCGAACAGCCTCCCTTCCATCATTTCTAAACCCACAGTTCCAGGTGGGTCATTTTGTAGCAAAAAAGATGCGCATGGGTTTCCCCAGGCGAATTATTTGATCAAGGCCACCGCAGCCGCACCGACATCAATCCCGCAGGCTTTCCCGAGCTTCTTCATGGAATCCACCGTTGTAATCGGAATAGCCTTTTCCCGAGCGATGTCGAGGATTTTCCCAGTGACGCGTTCATCCGCATCAGAGGCAATAATAACTTCACGAACGCGGTCTTCTTTAATTGCCTTGATGGACTGTTTGGTACCTATAATAATACCATTTCCTGCCTTTGTCACTTTATCATAAGACATACAAAACATCCTCCAAAGCAACAAGGTTTCCGGAGCACTCCGTTATCATATCACTGAGTGCTCCACCTTGTCAAGACATTCCATCATTAAGGTCAAACCGCATTTTTCCAAAGCCTGTACTGGGTTTAACTTTCCGTATTCACTAATTCTTCGGATGCGGATTCGGCTTTTTCTTCATTCGGTTTTACGATGTTGATCCGGCGGTAACGCGTCATACCGGTACCAGCTGGAACGAGTTTGCCGATGATCACGTTTTCTTTCAAGCCTAAAAGTTCATCGCGTTTTCCTTTAATAGCGGCATCCGTCAACACACGTGTCGTTTCTTGGAATGATGCAGCAGACAGGAACGATTCCGTTTCAAGAGAGGCTTTCGTAATCCCAAGGAGTTTCGGACGTCCGGTCGCTGGAATGCCGCCCTTGGCGATAACTTCTCTATTGATATTCCGGAATGTTCTAATGTCAACCAATGATCCTGGCAATACGTCAGTGTCACCTGGATCAACGATTTTAATCTTGCGCATCATTTGCCGTACCATGACCTCGATATGTTTATCGCCAATTTCAACACCTTGCATGCGATAAACTTTTTGGACTTCTTTCAAGATATAATTTTGTACGCCTTCAATGCCAGAGACATGCAACAACTCTTTCGGGTCAATCGAGCCTTCCGTTAACACTTGACCCGGTTCAACGATGTCGCCTTCGGACACTTTAATTCTGGCGCCAAAATTGATGTTATATTTCCGCGTCTCGATTTCACCTTGTACAGTGATTTCTCGTTTGTCTTTTTGATCGGTAATCGCGGTTACCGTACCATGAATTTCTGAAATCACCGCTTGGCCTTTCGGATTCCTTGCTTCAAACAGCTCTTGAATCCTCGGGAGACCTTGCGTGATGTCATCACCCGCAACACCACCTGTATGGAAGGTACGCATGGTAAGCTGTGTCCCTGGTTCACCGATGGATTGCGCAGCGATAATGCCGACGGCTTCACCCACTTCGACCTCAGAACCGACCGCCAGATCTCGTCCATAACATTTTTTGCAGACACCGTGCGGAGTATCGCACATAAAGACGGACCTGATCGTTACCGATTCAATGCCGGCATCAACCACAGCCTTGGCTTGATCTTCGGTGATGAGGTCACCTTTATGAATGAGCACCTCACCGGATTCAGGATGGACAACTGTTTCATGAGCAGTACGTCCGACCATCCGTTCATACAGACTTTCAATTTCTTCGTTTCCATCACGAATAGCGGTGATTTTTAAGCCGCGGTCCGTGCCGCAGTCTTCTTCACGAACGATGACATCTTGTGCGACATCTACGAGGCGGCGGGTCAAATAACCCGAGTCAGCCGTCTTGAGAGCTGTATCCGTCGAACCTTTGCGGGCACCGTGAGTCGAAATAAAGTATTCCAAAACGGTGAGCCCTTCACGGAAGCTCGAGCGGATGGGCAATTCAATAATCCGTCCAGATGGGTTGGCCATTAAGCCGCGCATCCCTGCCAATTGCGTAAAGTTTGATGCGTTACCACGGGCACCCGAATCGCTCATCATGAAAATCGGGTTGGTGGATTCAAGAGAATCCATCAAACGCTCTTGAATGGTATCTTTTGCGGCACTCCAAATGGAGATGACCCGTTCATAACGTTCCTCTTCAGTGATTAAACCTCTGCGGAACTGCTTCATGACTTTATTGACTTTCTCTTCAGCTTCCGCGAGAATTTCCTGCTTTTCAGGCAAGACGACGATATCGGCAACGCTGATCGTAATACCCGCTTTTGTTGAATAAGAAAACCCGAGGGCTTTCATACGGTCAAGCATCCGCGAGGTTTCAGTAATTTTAAACCGTTTAAACACCTCAGAGATGATATCACCCAAAATGCCCTTCTTAAACGGCGGAACAATTTCACGGGAGGCAATTTCTTTTGGAATATCCGTCCCAATCGGAACAAAATACTTATCCGGCGTCGCTGTTTCTAAATTATAACGCGTCGGTTCGTTGATGTAAGGGAAGGATTCCGGCAAAATCCGGTTAAAGATCAACTTCCCAACGGTTGTGATTAAATATTGTTTGTTTTGTTCTTCCGTAAATGTCGGGTTTTTAAGCGTTTTAGCAGGCAAAGCAATTCGCGTATGCAAATGCACATAGCCATTTTGATAAGCAATCAATGCCTCATCCGGGTCTTTAAAGACCTTGCCTTCACCAAGCGCGCCTGCTCTTTCTAATGTCAGATAGTAGTTTCCTAAAACCATATCTTGAGAAGGCGTAACGACCGGTGTACCATCCCTTGGGTTCAGGATGTTTTGAGCGGCAAGCATTAAGATCCTTGCTTCGGCTTGGGCTTCGGCAGAAAGCGGGACGTGAACCGCCATTTGGTCACCGTCAAAGTCTGCGTTATAGGCAGTACATACTAACGGGTGTAGCCTAATGGCTCGCCCTTCAACCAAGACCGGTTCAAAGGCCTGAATGCCGAGTCTGTGCAACGTTGGGGCCCGGTTTAATAACACTGGATGTTCTTTAATGACTTCTTCCAGAACGCCCCATACTTCCGGATGCACTTTTTCGACTTTCCGTTTTGCACTCTTAATGTTGTGAGCAATCCCTTTGTTTACCAGCTCTTTCATAACAAAAGGCTTAAATAATTCCAAGGCCATTTCTTTCGGCAGACCGCATTGGTACATTTGTAAGTTTGGCCCAACGACGATAACCGAACGACCCGAATAGTCAACGCGTTTTCCTAATAAGTTTTGGCGGAAACGACCTTGTTTGCCTTTTAACATATGAGACAAAGATTTCAACGGACGGTTTCCCGGCCCAGTAACCGGTCGACCCCGGCGGCCGTTGTCGATTAATGCGTCAACCGCTTCTTGCAGCATCCGTTTTTCATTTTGAACAATGATGCTTGGCGCACCAAGATCGAGCAAGCGTTTTAAACGGTTATTACGGTTAATCACGCGGCGATAAAGATCGTTGAGGTCACTCGTCGCAAAACGCCCACCGTCAAGCTGAACCATCGGCCTTAATTCAGGCGGGATGACAGGAAGGACGTCTAGGATCATCCACGACGGTTCATTATCGGAATGCCTGAAGGCTTCCAAAACCTCTAAGCGTTTAATGGCACGGGTTTTCCTTTGCCCTTGAGCAGTTTTTAATTCTTCTTTCAAAATCTCGACTTCTTTATCTAGGTCAACATCTTGAAGGAGCTTCTTAATGGCTTCGGCGCCCATGCCGGCTTTAAAGCTATTTCCGTACTTTTCTCTATAAGCACGGTATTCCTTCTCGGATAACAATTGTTTTTTCTCAAGCGGGGTGTCGCCAGGGTCCGTGACAACATAGGAAGCAAAATAGATAACTTCCTCAAGCGCCCTTGGCGACATATCGAGTAATAACCCCATCCGGCTCGGTATACCTTTAAAATACCAAATATGCGATACCGGAGCCGCGAGCTCAATATGACCCATGCGCTCGCGGCGTACCTTCGCACGCGTGACTTCAACGCCGCAGCGGTCGCAGACGACCCCTTTATAACGGACGCGTTTATATTTACCACAGTGGCATTCCCAGTCTTTGGTTGGACCGAAAATGCGTTCACAGAACAAACCGTCTTTTTCGGGTTTAAGCGTTCTATAATTGATCGTTTCGGGCTTTTTCACTTCACCGTGGGACCAAGAACGGATTTTATTTGGCGAAGCCAAACCGATTTTCATGTACTCAAATTTATTGACATCTAACAAAGGAGCAACCTCCCTACAGTCCAGAATGTTCTCGTGACCCGTTTTAAGCGTTCACGTTAAGGGTGTCGCTAGACGTTTCATCTTCTTCATCGATCTCGCGAATATCAATTTCTTCTTCATCGCCTGACAGCACCTTAACGTCTAAGCCAAGACTTTGCAATTCCTTAATTAGAACTTTAAAGGACTCAGGAACGCCCGGCTCAGGGACGCTTTCACCTTTGACAATCGCTTCGTACGTTTTGACGCGTCCGACGACATCGTCGGATTTGACCGTAAGGATTTCTTGTAGTGTATAGGCCGCACCATAGGCTTCGAGCGCCCATACTTCCATCTCACCGAACCTTTGACCGCCGAATTGGGCTTTACCACCAAGCGGCTGTTGTGTAACCAGTGAGTACGGACCAGTGGAGCGAGCATGCAGCTTATCATCGACCATGTGGGCCAGCTTAATCATGTACATGACGCCGACTGAAATGCGATTATCAAAAGGTTCTCCGGTTCGGCCATCATATAAAATGGTTTTCCCGTCTTTGGGCAGCCCGGCTTCTTCGAGCGTATTCCAGACATCATCTTCGCGAGCCCCATCAAATACCGGTGTGGCGACGTAAATACCCAATTTACGCGCCGCCATGCCTAAATGGAGCTCGAGCACTTGCCCGATGTTCATCCGAGAAGGCACGCCAAGCGGATTTAACATGATATCAATCGGTGTACCATCCGGTAAGAACGGCATGTCTTCCACCGGCAGGATCCGGGAGATAACCCCTTTATTCCCGTGGCGTCCGGCCATCTTGTCTCCGACGTGGATTTTCCGTTTTTGTACGATGTATACGCGAACGAGTTGATTTACACCCGGAGGCAATTCATCACCGTCTTCGCGGTTGAAGATTTTTACATCGTGTACGATACCGCCGCCTCCGTGCGGGACGCGCAACGACGTATCACGCACTTCACGGGCTTTTTCACCAAAGATGGCATGCAGTAATCGTTCTTCAGCCGTCAGTTCTGTCACGCCTTTAGGTGTGACCTTGCCGACAAGAATGTCACCATCCCTAACTTCGGCACCAATGCGGACAATGCCCCGTTCATCAAGGTTTTTCAACGCATCTTCGCCGACATTCGGAATGTCTCGAGTGATTTCTTCCGGTCCCAATTTCGTATCGCGGGATTCTGACTCATACTCTTCAATATGAATCGATGTATACACATCATCTTTAACGAGATTTTCACTCATGATGATGGCATCTTCGTAGTTATACCCTTCCCAAGTCATAAAGGCAACGAGAACATTGCGCCCTAAAGCCAATTCGCCCTTATCCATGGAAGGGCCATCAGCAAGAATTTCCCCTTTTTCTACATAGTCGCCTTTCTTTACAATGGGGCGCTGATTATAACACATGCCTTGGTTGGAACGTTCATATTTTTGTAGCTTATAGGTGACGATGTCACCTTCAACTTCTTTGCCGTCGATTTTTTCAATCGTTCGCACTTTAATTTTTGTGGACGAAACATATTCCACTCGGCCAGCGTGTTTCGCCCGCACAGCTGCGCCGGAGTCTTGAGCGGAAACAAATTCCATGCCCGTCCCGACGAGCGGCGCTTCTGGTTTGAGAAGCGGCACCGCCTGGCGCTGCATGTTTGCACCCATCAACGCGCGGTTGGAGTCATCGTTTTCCAAAAACGGGATACAAGCCGTCGCCGCCGAGACAATTTGTTTCGGCGAAACATCCATATAATCTACCCGGTCTCTTGGAACAACGATATTTTCGCCGCGGAAACGGGCGATGATTCTCTCATCAGCAAAACGGCCTTCCTCATCAAGCTTCGCGTTAGCTTGAGCGACAACATAGTTATCTTCCTCATCAGCCGTTAAATAGTCGATGTGGTCGGTCACTTTACCTGTTTCCGGGTCAACGCGCCGATAAGGCGTTTCGATAAAACCATATTTATTTACTTTAGCATAGGTCGATAGCGAGTTGATCAAGCCAATGTTCGGGCCTTCAGGCGTTTCGATCGGACACATCCGTCCATAGTGGGAATAGTGCACGTCACGCACTTCATAGCCCGCGCGTTCCCTCGTCAAACCGCCCGGGCCAAGTGCCGACAGACGTCGCTTATGCGTTAATTCCGCGAGCGGATTGGTTTGGTCCATGAACTGAGATAGCTGAGAGCTACCGAAAAACTCCTTAATGGACGCAATCACCGGACGAATATTGATGAGTGCTTGCGGCGTAATGGCATTGGGATCCTGAATGGACATGCGTTCGCGAATGACCCGTTCCATTCTCGTCAAGCCGATGCGGAATTGATTTTGTAAAAGCTCACCGACCGAACGCAACCGTCGATTCCCTAAATGGTCAATGTCATCGGTATTTCCGACGCCATGCAGAAGATTAAAGAAGTAGCTGATGGAAGCAATAATATCTGCCGGCGTGATGTGTTTCACCTTGGCATCGACCACACCATTGCCGATAACTTTTAGAACGCGTTCCCCATCTTCATCATCAGGGGCATAAATGCTAATGGATTGTAGTAAAATCTCTTGGCCTTCTGCGATGCCGGATTGCAGGTGATACGTTTGAAAGCCTAATTTCTTTTCGATAATTGGCAACAAACGATCAAGTGTACGGCGATCTAAGAAGGTGCCTTCTTCTGCCACAACCTCTCCAGTATCCGGGTCAACGAGTTTTTCTGCCAGCCTTTGATTGAAAAGCCGATTTTTTATATGAAGCTTTTTATTGATTTTATAGCGACCGACATTCGCCAAATCATAGCGTTTCGGATCAAAAAAGCGCGATTCCAATAAACCTTTGGCGTTTTCAACGGTCGGTGGTTCACCTGGGCGGAGTCGTTCATATATTTCTATTAAAGCCTTTTCCGTTCCGTCCGTGTTGTCCTTCTCAAGTGTATTTTTTAAGTATTCATCTTCACCGAGCAAATCAATGATTTCTTGGTCGGTGCTAAAGCCAAGCGCTCTAAGTAAAACGGTAATCGGAAGTTTTCGCGTCCGATCAATACGGACATAAACAACATCTTTGGCATCCGTCTCAAATTCCAACCACGCCCCGCGATTAGGAATGACGGTTGCTGTTAAACCCTTTTTACCGTTTTTGTCTATTTTCGGGTTAAAATACACACTTGGAGAGCGGACAAGTTGCGAGACAATGACACGTTCGGCGCCGTTGATAATAAAAGTACCGGACTCGGTCATCAACGGGAAATCGCCCATAAAGACTTCCTGTTCTTTAACCTCACCCGTTTCTTTGTTAATCAAACGGACTTTGACCCGAAGCGGTGCCGCATAGGTCACATCACGCGACTTGGATTCTTCGACACTATACTTGGGTTCTCCCAAACTATAGTCAATAAATTCCAGCAGAAGATTGCCAGTAAAGTCTTCGACGGGTGAAATGTCTTCAAACATTTCACGTAGACCTTCTTCAAGAAACTCTTGATACGAAGAAGTTTGAATTTCGATGAGATTGGGGAGTTCCAACACTTCTTTGATGCGGGCATAACTCCGGCGCTGACGATGACGCCCGTACTGCACGATATGACCTGTCAACTCATTCACCCCTCAAATCTTCCATATTGAAAAAGCGGCAAACATGAAGTTTCCCGTTGTAAACGTATTTGAATATTTTTTCCAAAAAGTGTTTGATTTATACATGCCTTCGAAACAGTGAATGATGGCATTTAACTATGTTATCACAAGACATATATAGCGTCAACGAAAATACATAGCAGCTGTCGTCGTAATAACAAAATAGATTCAACCGGCCTTCTTCGCGCAGATGACATAATAGCCTTTACTTTTTTGGACAACAGATACTTCGTCGTAAGTTTCTTGTAGCTTCTTTAAAGCCGAAGGAGCGCCTTGCTTTTTTTGGATGACGACCCAAAGTTCGCCTCCCGGAAGAAGAAACTCCTTTGCTCCTTCTAGTATATTATGGACGACTTTTTTTCCAGCGCGAATCGGAGGGTTTGAGATAATCGCCGCATAATGCCCAGTGACACGGTCATACAAATTGCTTTGGAAGACGTTAGCATCGAGTCCATTGAGGCGCGCATTTTCGGATGCGAGCGCAACCGCCCGTTCATTGATATCGACCATGGTGACTTTTTTGTCAGGGTATAGAGCCTTCATCGAAAGGCCGATCACCCCATAACCGCAGCCCATATCAAGCAACGGCCCTTCAATATTGGGAAATTCAAAGGTTTCGATGAGTAATCGCGTGCCGAAATCGACATTTTCTTTAGAAAAAACCCCTCGGTCGGTCTTGAGGGTTAAAACATGCCCTTTTATCCGGAATTCAATTTCTTTCGGTCGACTGGCTGATTGGGGTTGAGGGCTGTAATAATGGTCGTCCATTCGCAGCCTCCTTCATGAAGTGACACAATTAGAGGAATCCAATTACTAACATAAACAAAACACCGATATTCCATACCGCACGGCGCTTAACAGGCGTGTGAATGAGAAAAAGCCCGCGGTATTGCATGCGGGCTCAATCTTAAGCAGTAAAGACTATTTCAATTCAACAGATGCGCCAACTTCTTCGAGTTTCGCTTTAATTTCTTCAGCTTCTTCTTTGCTTACGCCTTCTTTAATCGGTTTCGGCGCGTTGTCTACGAGGTCTTTTGCTTCTTTCAGGCCAAGACCTGTCAACTCGCGAACAACTTTAATAACTTTAATTTTGGTTGCGCCGGCATCGGCAAGCACAACATCAAATTCCGTTTTTTCTTCAGCTGCAGGAGCAGCGCCGGCACCACCGACAACAGCAACCGGAGCAGCGGCAGTAACGCCAAATTCTTCTTCGATAGCTTTAACCAAGTCATTCAATTCAAGCACAGACATTTCTTTTATCGCACTGATAATTTCTTCTTTTGTCATGGATGAGATCCTCCTTTAATTTATTGATATCCTCTAAAACTTTTAAAGTGAAATGATTAAGCGCCTTGCTCTTCTTTTTGTTCAGCCACTGCTTTGGCCGCCAAAGCAAAGTTGCGAATTGGTGCTTGAAGGACGCTAAGCAGCATAGAAAGCAAACCTTCGCGCGATGGTAGATTGGCAAGGGCCTTAATTTCATCAACGCTTGCGACTTTACCTTCAATAATGCCGGACTTAATTTCAAGCGCCTCATGATCCTTGGCAAAGTCGTGCAACAATTTGGCAGGAGCAACGACATCTTCATTGCTAAAAGCAATCGCCGTTGGTCCGACCAAGACTTCATCAAGATCGGTGTAGCCTGTTTCGGCCGTAGCACGGCGCAACAAGGTGTTTTTGTACACCTTAAATTCAACACCAGCTTCACGCAATTGTTTGCGAAGTTCCGTCACTTCAGCAACATTCAAGCCGCGATAGTCAACAACGATGGTTGAAACACTGGCTTTGAGTTTTTCAACGAGTTCGTTTACAACTTGTTGCTTCTTTTCAATCGCACTGACACTCATGTTTCCACCTCCCGGTTAGGAATGATATGCCCGAGGCGACTAACAAAAATGCCCTCATGTCCGAGACATGAGGGCGATTGTGATCAGATAACCAAATAAATCTCAAGATTTATTCAAAGTTCCGATCGCCTCGGCAGGATATTAAGTGCATCAAGCACACCTGCTGTCTCAGGCATGTTCCTTATATAATAACCATGTTGAATTATATTTTAACTCTTAGACGGTGTCAAGTTCCAGATTTAACTATTTACTTACAGCAACTTTTACTCCGGGACCCATCGTCGAAGAGATAGAAATGTTTTTGATATAGGTACCTTTTGCACCTGGAGGTTTTGCTTTAATGATAGCTTCGATGAACGTCTTAAAGTTTTCAACTAATTTTTCATCATCGAAAGATACTTTGCCGATTGGGGCATGGACGTTTCCATCATTATAGGCACGGTATTCGACTTTACCGGCTTTGATTTCTTTGACGGCTTTAGCAACATCCATGGTTACAGTACCGGTTTTCGGGTTCGGCATTAAGCCTTTCGGACCAAGCACACGACCGAGTTTACCAACTTGTGGCATCATGTCCGGCGTTGCGACGATCACGTCAAAATCAAACCAACCTTGGCTGATTTTATCAATGTATTCTTGGTCGCCAACATAATCAGCACCTGCTGCTTCGGCTTCTTTGGCTTTTTCACCTTTTGCGAGCACAAGCACACGTTGGGTTTTACCTGTTCCGTGCGGCAGAACGACCGCACCACGAACCTGTTGGTCGTTTTTACGCGGGTCAACCCCAAGGCGAACAGCCACATCAACTGATTCATCAAATTTGGCAGATGCCGCTTCTTTTACTAATTTTACGGCTTCTTCAATGTCATAAGCTCGGCTACGGTCGATTTTTTTCGCCGCTTCCAATAAACGTTTTCCTTTCTTAGCCATACGACTAATCCTCCTTCGTGGTTTAACGGTTTACCCTCCCACCTAATGAAACAAAGCAGAAAATTGATTCTGCAAAGAAAAAGCGGCCGTTTAGCCGCTGGAGTAGCCAGCAAAATGTTGGCAATGATTTAGGTGAGGCAAAAACAATACCCACACCCCAATCCTTTACAACGGTGATTGGGGTGTTTTGTGGATTAATCTTCGATGACGATGCCCGCACCCCAATCACTTGTAAATAGTGTGATTGGTGCGTTTAGCAGATTAATCTTCGATGACAATGCCCATACTACGGGCGGTGCCTTCAACCATGCGCATTGCCGCTTCAACGCTAGCTGCATTTAAATCCGGCATTTTCAGTTCGGCAATTTCACGAACTTTAGCGCGTTTTAACGTTGCGACTTTCTTTTTATTCGGTTCACCAGATCCGGATTCGATGCCGGCTTCTTTTTTCAGAAGAACGGCTGCCGGCGGCGTTTTGGTGATGAATGTAAACGAACGGTCTTCAAAAACCGTAATTTCTACCGGAATAATCAGCCCGGCTTGGTCGGCTGTTTTTGCATTAAATTCCTTACAAAATCCCATAATGTTAATTCCTGCTTGACCTAATGCAGGACCAACAGGCGGTGCCGGATTAGCTTTACCTGCAGGGATTTGCAATTTTACAACTTTGATGACTTTCTTGGCCATGAGACCCACCTCCTTAGTCTGTGATGCGGTACGGGCTTAATGCCCTCCCACTTTCCCAGGCGTTCGGTAAACCATTATATTAACCGAAATAATCGTTTTTGCATGACAATTACCGTTCGGAACGGTTTCGATCGGCGCTTGCCTTTCGCTACCAGAGGCTTTTGCTTATAACCAAGCGCTACCTCACCGGCTTTTCCGCGTGGCTTGCCACCGATATATAAATTTCAACAGTCAATGCAAACAATTTAAATTATACATTCTGTTTTCAATGAATGCAAGCTGATTTAAACTCTTTCAACTTGGTCAAAATCGAGTTCTACAGGTGTTTCTCGGCCAAACATATTGACATGGACTTTAACTTTACCTTTTTCCTTGTCAATTTCTTCGATGGTTCCGACAAAATCGGCAAACGGCCCTTCTTTCACCCGTACTTGTTCTTTTAATGCGAAATCGACTTCCACTTTTTTATCCTGAATGCCCATTTTCTTCAAAATAGCATCCACTTCTTCGGGTAATAGGGGGGTCGGTTTCGATCCGCCACCGGATGAACCTACGAATCCGGTCACCCCAGGCGTGTTGCGGACAACATACCACGAGTCATCCGTCATAATCATTTCTGCCAAGACATAACCGGGAAATACCTTTTTCATCGCGGTTTTCTTTTGGCCATTTTTAATTTCGGTTTCCTCTTCCATCGGCACTAGGATTCTGAAGATTTTATCCGACATGCCCATGGACTCCACACGTTTCTCCAAATTAGCTTTGACTTTATTTTCATAGCCGGAGTAGGTGTGAACCACATACCAATTTTTCTCCATAAAGCAAATAATCCTTTCCCGAAACTTTTTCCCTAACCCTACAACCTTATTTTGTAATCAAACGCAATAATGCGGAGATCCCTAAATCTATCGCGGCAAAAAAGGCGACCAAAAAAGCCACCGTCACTAATACTGTGATGGTGTAGCTGATCAACTCTTTACGCGTCGGCCATTTGACCCTTTTTAACTCAACGACGACATTTCTAAAAAATTGATTAGATTTCTTCAAGATGCCTGACATGGCCTTTACCCCCAACAAAAACTTTTCCTACTTCGTTTCACGATGAATGGTATGCTCATTACAACGGCTGCAAAACTTTTTGAATTCAAGCCGTTCGGATGAATGGGCTGTGTTTTTCGTTGTTGTATAATTGCGTTGTTGGCAAACTTCACATGCTAAAATGACTTTTTTGCGCATATGAACACCTTTTCTATCATTTATAACCAAAATAACGATATAACGATAACTGGTTTCACTTTATCACAGGCCAATTGGGCTGTCAACGCACGTCAAGTCGCCTTGAACCTATTAAAGATATCCTTACAAACTAAGTTCTTTTATTTCCAAATAACGTTCTAATTTTCGTTTCACTCTTTGTAAAGCGTTGTCGATGGATTTCACGTGGCGTTTTAAATCAGCGGATATTTCCTGATATGTACGCCCATCAAGGTAAAGCATAAGAACCTTTTGTTCTAAATCGCTTAATATTTCTGATATTTTAACTTCAATATCATCATATTTCTCCCTGTTGATTAGCATCTGCTCGGGGTCAGAAACCCGAGAAGTGCTAATGACATCGAGAAGCGTCCGTTCCGATTCTTCATCATAAATAGGCTTGTCCAAAGAAACATAAGAGTTGAGTGGAATATGCTTTTGGCGGGTTGCTGTTTTGACAGCGGTAATCATTTGGCGGGTAATGCACAACTCGGCAAAGGCCTTAAAAGTGGATAGCTTGTCTCCTTTAAAATCACGAATCGCTTTATAAAGGCCGATCATACCTTCTTGTATAATATCTTCGCGATCCGCCCCTATGAGAAAATATGATTTCGCTTTGGCACGTACAAAATTTTTATACTTATGAATCATATATTCGAGGGCTTGAAGGTCACCTTCATGAACACATTTTACAATGTCTTCATCTTCCATGGCGTCAAATTTATTGCTATTCACTTCTAGCTTTATGCTCATACCGATCCCCCCCGACCATAAGCCTTTATAATAATATTATTATACTGGCCAAATTTTTGAATCGTCAACAAATTTATTTCCCGCGCCGCCATTTCTCAAACAACATGATAATTTCCTCATTAAACCGTACAGAAGCTTTCTTTCTGGGGGTATATTTCTCTTCGATTTTTTGCGCGATTTGATTCTCTATCTCTTTCATTTCCCGATAGAGCTCCCTAGCTGACTTGCGCAGGGCACCTTGTGAAAAAACCGTCCATTGTTCGACATAATCCGATGTGGCGACATAGACGGTCGTCTGCACATCTTTAATCTGGGAGACCAATTTTTCAATGCATTCATCAGCGGTTTCTTTCTCTCGAGTGTAGACCACTTCCACATTGCGTTTTCTTTCGCGAGTTTCCGCTCCTGGCACCATATGGGCGTCAAAAATGACAATGACCCGAAAGCCGGTATAGGCTTGATATTCTGCCATATATTCAATTAACCTGTCCCGTGCTGCTTCGAAATCCTGTTCTTTCAACTTTTTTAGATCCGGCCAAGCACCGATGATGTTGTAAGCATCAACGAGGAGTACATTCATGCTTATACCTCATTTGGGTATCGATGACGGTAAACTTCATACATTAATAGCGCGCAAGCCACAGAGGCATTTAACGATGTGACTTTGCCTACCATCGGGATGCGAATTAAAAAGTCACATTTCTCTCTCACTAAACGTGACAGACCTTTTCCTTCATTGCCGATCACAAGGCACAGAGGCATATCCGCTTTCATTTCTCGATAATCAATGGGGGCATCGGCTGCGGTACCCGCAAACCAAATCCCTCTTTTTTTCAACATATCCATCGTTCTTGCAAGATTCGTTTCTCGCACGACAGGCACATATTCAATGGCTCCTGTGGAAGCTTTTGCTACAACCGATGTTAAACCGACAGCGCGGTGCTTCGGAATGATAATCCCATGAACCCCGACCGCATCCGCCGTTCTTAGTATCGAGCCTAAATTATGTGGGTCTTCCAAACCATCCAGCATGATGAAAAACGGCTGCTCGGAGCGGGCTTCGGCACGTTGAAAAAGGTCATCGATGGTGGCATATTTATGGGAAGCAACGCTGGCACAGACTCCCTGGTGACGGGTCGTCCCCGCGATGCGATCCAATTTTTGCTTTGGCACAAACTGTACGGTAATGCGGCGTTCTTTAATGAGTTTCATCACGTTTTCATCTAATAATTGGCTTTCTTTATTAAACCAAATTTTATTCATCTCACGACCGGCCCGTATGGCTTCCGAAACCGGATGACGCCCAACGATAATTTCTTCATTCATCGGCATCATCCTCCTTCCATCTCGATGTCATCGTCGTCATCCTTTCTCCACTGCGGTGATCCGCACTTTCCGTAAACATGCAAATTTTTTCCAGCAATTGATTCAATCGATCGTATTCTTTTCCCAAATATAAATATCCTATTAAAGCCTCAAGAGCGGTGCTATACCGATATGTTTGAACATCCGTATTTTTAGGAACGGTCGGTGACTTTGCATTTCGCCCACGCCGGACGACGGAGACTTCCTTTTCTGTCAGCTCGTTCTGCTCCATCAGATAAAACAATGAAGCCGCCTGAGCTTTGGCTGAAACATACCGTGTAGCTTGGCGATGCAAAGCATGGGGTTTGACTGCGCCATTTTCTATCAAGCGTCGGCGAACAAAAAGATCCATCACCGCATCACCGACAAATGCCAAAGCCAGGCTGTTAACCATATCTGTTACCGAATTTTTTACGTTCATTTTTACAGCCTCTTCCATCTTACGCCTTGGGGTGTGTCTTCCAAAACGATGCCGCGACCTTTCAATTCATCGCGAATCCGGTCAGCCGTCGCAAAATCCTTAACCTTTCGCGCTTCTTCCCGTTGTTCGATCAGCGCTTCGATTTCCCGATCCAAAAGTTCTGCTTGTTTTAATTCCAAACCAAGAACTCGGCCAAATTCATCAAACAATTCGAGGTAGGCTTTAAGTAAGGCTTTTGAAGAATTTTTATCGCGTAAAAGCAGGTTAGCTTCTTTGGCGGCATCAAACATGACCGAAATGGCATTCGCTGTGTTAAAATCATCGTCCATTTCCGCCTTAAAGCGCGCCCTTAACTCCTCAGTTTTTTTCAGCTCTATATCGACTTTTTCACCTTCAAGCAGATCGGCGCTTTTCGATAAGCGGTGTTCCAAATTATTGTAAGTCGTCCGCAGACGGTCAAATGACTGAGCCGCACTTTGAATCAAATCATCGCTAAAGTTAATCGGATGCCGATAGTGCACGGTTTGGATAAAAAAGCGGATGACATTCGGATCGTATTTCTGTATTAAGTCATGCACAAGAATGACATTGCCGATCGACTTCGACATCTTTTCATTGTTAATTTTAATGTACCCGTTATGAAGCCAATAATTAGCCATATGTCGGCCGTGTAAAGCTTCGGATTGGGCAATTTCATTTTCATGATGCGGGAACGTGAGATCTTGCCCGCCCGCATGAATGTCAATTGTTTCCCCCAAATATTTTTCCACCATCGCCGAGCATTCAATATGCCAGCCCGGCCGTCCTTCGCCCCAAGGGCTATCCCACTTGATCTCACCGGGTTTAGCCGCCTTCCAAAGGGTGAAATCCAGTGGGTCTTCCTTATGTTCACCGACTTGAATGCGGGCACCGACCTTTAACTCATCAATCGATTGATGCGAGAGTTTCCCGTACTCTTTAAACTTTCTTGTTCGGAAATAAACATCCCCGCCGGATTCATAGGCATACCCGCGTTCGATGAGTTTTTCTATAAACTTGATGATTTCCGGCATGGTTTCTGTGGCACGCGGATGAACATCGGCTTCGCGAACGCCAAGAGCGCTGACGTCTTCTTTATAAGCCTTTATAAACCTTTCGGCAATTGTTAATACGTCCTCGCCCCGTTCTTTGGAGGCATTGATCAGCCGGTCATCGACATCGGTAAAATTGGAAACATATGTCACATCGTACCCTATATACTCAAGGTATCGGCGCACCGTATCAAAGACGACGGCGGGTCGGGCATTGCCGATATGAATATAGTTATAAACCGTAGGACCGCAGACATACATTTTCACTTTTCCTTCTTCAACTGGCACAAAAACTTCCTTTTCTCTCGACAATGTATTAAAAACCTTCAGCGTCACGCTGTTCACCATCCTTCAACAGATTTATCGTCCTTTTAAGTTCGTTAATTTCCGCCTTCAGTTCTTGAATTTCCGCTTCCATCGCTTGATATTTCTCTTCAACCGGATCGGGTAAATCACGATGATTAAGATCGCGGGGGACCTTCATGCCGTTTTGCCGAACGACTTTCCCCGGTATGCCAACGACCGTCGAATTCGGTGGCACATCATTCAGCACAACCGAACCGGCACCGATTTTTGAATTTTCTCCAATGGTGATGGATCCTAATACTTTGGCACCGGAAGCAATGAGCACATTATTTTTGACGGTCGGATGCCTCTTCCCTTTCTCTTTTCCGGTTCCACCTAAAGTCACGCCTTGATAAATCGTCACATCATCGCCGATTTCACATGTTTCACCGATGACGACACCCATGCCGTGATCAATGAAGAAACGGCGGCCAATTTTGGCTCCTGGATGAATCTCAATCCCAGTAAAAAAGCGGCTGATCTGCGAGATGGCCCGGGCTATAAAGAAAAATCTTTTTTTATAAAACCAATGGGCGATGCGATGGGCCCAAATGGCATGGATGCCGGAATACGTTAAAACGATTTCCAACCAATGGCGTGCGGCAGGGTCCTGATCAAAAACAACCGCAATATCTTCCCGTAATCGTTTAAACATCATGGTCACCTCCAAAGTCAAGCTCGTAAAAAAGCGCCTCTATGCATAACGGCACAGAGACGCTTGTCGCGCGGTTCCACTCTATTTGGATTATGACAATCCCACTCTTGATCCTTTTAACGGAGGATGGCCGCCTCTGTCTACTTTGCCGGTTCAACAGAAGGCTCCGGGGTGCATTTCAAAACCGTTTTTCCTAAATCGCTCTCAGCCAAGGCGATTTTCTCTGTAAAGAAAGGGACGGTTTTTACTTCTCCCCATCAACGCTTTGAAAGATTTTTATTGATTATATAATGCACGATTGCTCAGACGGTGACAACCTTTATGCTTGTAATATGCGAATAGCCGCTTCAAGCCGCTTTAAAACTACGGATTTCCCAAGGAGCGCAAGCGATTTCGGTAATTCCGGTCCGTGGGTAACCCCCGTTGCGGCAACGCGGATAGGCATGAACAACTGTTTACCTTTCCGGCCGGTTGCTTTTTGCGTCGCTTTAATTTGCGGCTGAATGTTCTCCGGTATCCAATCTTCCACTGGTTCAAGATGGTCTTTTAACACGGCTAACACTTCAGGGACGTGTTCTTCTTTTAAAATGGCCATGCCTTCTTCATCGTAATGGATTTCCTCTTTAAAAAAGAGGTCCGTGAGTTCGACAATTTCGGCCCCATATTGCAATTGTTCCTGGTAAAGAGCGATGAGTTCGCGCACCCATTCGCTTTCTTCCGGTGTGAGGTTTTCAGGAAGTTTACCCGCCTTTTTCAAATGCGGGAGGGTAATGTCCACAACGGTCTCAAGGCTGGCTTTCTTAATGTATTGATTGTTCATCCAAGCCAGTTTGACAGGATCAAAAACGGCGGGCGATTTACTTAATCGGTCCGGGTCAAAGATTTCAACCAATTCATCCTTAGTAAACAATTCTTCCTCGCCTTTTGGTGACCAACCTAATAGCGCGATAAAATTTAATAACGCCTCTGGTAAATAACCGAGAGCTTGGTATTGCTCAATAAATTGAATAATGGATTCATCGCGCTTGCTCAATTTTTTGCGGTTTTCCCCAATAATCAGTGTCATATGGCCAAAGGCCGGAGGTTCCCATCCAAATGCTTCATAAAGCATCATTTGCTTCGGCGTATTGGAAATATGTTCTTCTCCGCGGAAGACATGCGAAATACGCATGAGATGGTCATCGATGACGACGGCAAAATTATAGGTCGGAATGCCATTGTTTTTGACAATGACAAAATCACCAATGCCATCGGACTCGAAAGAAATTTGTCCCCTGACAAGGTCATTAAAAGTATAGACTTTGCCTTGAGGTACCTTAAAACGAATGCTAGGTTTTCTACCTTCACTTTCCAATCGTTTTCTATCTTCTTCCGTCAGATGGCGGCAAGTGCCGCTATATTTCGGAGCTTCCCCCCTCGCCAACTGCTCTTCCCGCTCTTTTTGCAATTCTTCCTCTGTACAGTAACACTTAAAGGCAAGGTCTTTTTCCAATAACTGATTGACGTATTCATTATAGATGGCCAAACGGTCGGTTTGCCGGTACGGGCCATATTCGCCGCCGACATCGACGCTTTCATCCCAATCCAACCCCAACCATTTTAGATAGTCTAGTTGGTTCTTCTCTCCGCCCTCGACGTTTCTTTTTACATCGGTATCTTCAATGCGAATGATAAATTGCCCACCAAAATGCCGTGCATACAAGTAATTAAATAAAGCGGTTCGGGCTCCTCCAATATGTAAATGCCCCGTTGGACTCGGTGCATATCGCGTTCTAACTGTTTCCATCTCATTTCACCCTGATTCCATTAATGTCGAACCTATTTTAACACGCTAAATCAGTGTTCTCAATTCATAAGAAAACTTGGCTCTATCAAGTTTTTAGGCACAGCAAGAGGCTTAATATCCCTTATGTTAGCCTAAGAAATGAATAACTTTCTTACCAGTGCAAAAAAGGGGCAAATATCCCCTTATCCTTTTTTGGTTAACAGGCAAACCGCTTGGGCAGCGATCCCCTCCATGCGGCCCGTAAAACCAAGCTTTTCAGTTGTTGTCGCTTTTATATTAATGTTTTCTGATGACGTTTCTAACAGACCGGAGATAATGTCTACCATTTTCGGAATGTATGGTGCCAATTTTGGAGCTTGGGCGATGATGACACAATCAAGATTTCCTAATGCATACCCTTTCTCCTCCACCATCGTCCACACCGCTTTTAAAAGTTTCTTGGAGTCCGCGTCTTTATATTGCGGATCTGTGTCAGGAAAATGGCGCCCGATATCACCAGCAGCAATCGCCCCCAATAAGGCATCACTAATGGCATGCAATAAAACATCGGCATCGGAATGGCCGATTAACCCCCGGTCATAAGGAATGTGCACGCCGCCGATGATAAGCGGGCGATTTTCTGCTAATTGATGAACGTCATAGCCTTGTCCGATTCGCATTCCGATTCCCCTTGTTTTTCAAAATATAGTACTCCGCTAAAGTTAAGTCTTCCGGTGTTGTGATTTTAATATTCCGCTCGTCTCCGTTAACCACGGCGACCTGTTTCCCTATCCATTCCACTAACGCGGCATCATCCGTGGCCACATAGCCCTCTCGATACGCCTTTTCGTGGGCTTCCAAAATAACTGAGAGCCGAAACGCTTGAGGCGTTTGGGCTAGCCAAAGACGGCTTCGGTCAACCGTTTTTTCAATAAAACTCTCGGCTACGCTCTTAACGGTATCTTTTACCGGAACCGCCAAAATAGCGGCACCGACCGCATCAGCGGTTTTGACCAACTCTGAAATCCTCTCCAGCGGCACGAAGGGACGTGCGCCGTCATGAATTAAAACGACACCGTCCCTTTTAATATGCATGAGCCCATGTCGCACGCTGTGTTGACGTTCCTCACCGCCTGCGACAAACTGAATCCTTTTTTTAAATCCTTGGCTACGCACAATTGTTTTGATCCGCTCTTCTTCTTCTTTTTTGACGACGACAATGATTTCATCACACTGGTCGTCTTCCTCAAAAACTTGCAGTGTATGGGCTATCAGAGGCTTTCCAAGAAGCTCGATGAACAACTTGTTATGCCCAGCGCCCATTCGCTTCCCGCTTCCCGCTGCCGGAATGACGACTTCGTATCCCATAGTCTCCTCCGATAATTACAAGGCTTGTTCCAATACTTTCGGCTTCGCAAAGATCATCCGACCCGCGGAAGTTTGCAAAACACTTGTGACCACCACATCGATCGTTTTGCCGATATGCGTGCGGCCATCCTCGACGACGATCATCGTGCCATCATCCAAATAACCGACGCCTTGATTTTGTTCTTTTCCATCTTTAATCACTTGCACTTTCATTTCTTCGCCGGGTAGCACGACCGGTTTGACGGCATTGGCCAAATCATTAATATTTAACACCGAAACGCCTTGTAATTCACATACTTTATTTAAATTAAAGTCATTGGTAACCACGACGCCTCCTACCAGGAGGGCGAGTTTAACTAATTTGCTGTCAACTTCAGAAACCTCATCAAAATCACCTTCATAGATTTCCACTTTGACAGCCAGTTCCTTTTGGATTTTATTTAATATGTCCAAACCCCGCCGCCCGCGGTTGCGTTTTAACACATCGGATGAATCCGCGATATGTTGCAATTCTTCCAGAACAAACCGCGGGATCACTAACGTCCCTTCAAGAAAACCTGTTTGACAAATATCAGCAATTCTTCCGTCAATAATGACGCTCGTATCTAAAATTTTTAATGACGAGCCCCGTTTGATTGACCCGTCTTCATTGTCTTTCCGCTTATCTCTTGTTTTAGAGATCGGGAAAAAGTTTATGAGTTCATCACGCTTTTTGAATCCGATTTGAAAACCGAGATACCCCAAAAACAGATAAAGGAAAATCGTAAAGACCGGAACGACGCTGCTAATGGCGGTTAAAGGAATATTGTTTAGCGGGATTTGTATCAAAAAAGCAACGACAAGTCCGATCACAAGCCCTAATGTTCCGAACAGAACATCGGCAACCGGTGCCTTCACAATTTTTTCTTCAAACACTTTAATGACTTGGACAATGGAGTCTACAAACCAGAGCGTTAAAAAGTAAAAAATAACTGCCCCAATAACCATACCTGTATAAGGCGATTCCAACCATTCTAAACCTTTGCCAAAATTTAATAACATGATGAGTTTCGGAATATAAACGAATCCTAATGTTCCACCTATAATGATGAAGAACAACTGGATGGTCCGTTTCATCATTCTTATCACCTCCCTTAAACAGTATAGACAGAATCTCTATTTTGAAACTCGTGATCATAGAAAATCACATATTTTTTCTATAAAATGAACAAAATATCATTTCCAAAAAAAGACATGTAAAACTATGGATTGTTGCCTCCAACGTAACATAGGTTTCAAATATCTGTCAATGGTATCTTACTCTTAGGTCTTTTCTCTTAAAAGAATGGCCATTCTTGCTAAAAAATAGGTGCGAACCGGTCTTTGTTAAGCGGAACTCACAAAGAACCGGTTACTTACCTTTTTCCTTTATTCATAGACTTTTGGCAAAACGCTCCGCTTTGCTGCGCCGAGGGTGTATTCCATGGCCTCGGCGACGGTTCTCACACCAATGATGGTAATTCCTTCAGGCGCCTTCCATCCGCCAATATTTTGCTCTGGTATAATCGCTCGTTCAAAGCCAAGTTTTTGTGCCTCTAAAACCCTTTGTTCAATGCGGGAGACGCGACGAATTTCCCCTGTGAGGCCGACTTCACCGATGAGTACATCGGTTGGCACAACGGGTTGGTCCCTGAAGCTTGAAGCGACACTGACGGCCACCGCAAGGTCAACAGCCGGTTCATCTAGTCTGACACCGCCGGCAACATTGACATAGGCATCATGATTTTGCATCAAAAGCCCAACGCGTTTTTCCAAAACTGCCATCAACATTGACAGCCGATTTGGATCAATGCCAGTGGCCATTCGCCGTGCATTTGTATAACTCGTTGGTGTGACTAAAGCTTGAATTTCTACGAGCATGGGGCGGGTGCCTTCCATAGACGCGGCCACCGTCGAGCCGCAAGCCCCTTTTGTTCTTTCTTGAAGAAAAATTTCCGATGGATTCGCGACTTCAGTGAGTCCCGATTCCTTCATTTCAAATACACCCATTTCATTCGTGGAACCAAAGCGATTTTTAACCGCCCGTAGAATACGAAACGTATGGTGACGCTCCCCTTCAAAATAAAGAACCGTATCGACCATATGTTCCAAAAGCCGCGGCCCGGCGATGGCACCGTCTTTGGTAACATGGCCGACGATAAAGGTGGCCACTCCTTTTGTTTTTGCAATCCGCATGAGTCTCCCTGTGCATTCGCGGACTTGGGAGACGCTCCCGGGAGCTGACGTCACATCGCTGCTATAGACCGTTTGAATGGAATCCACAACGAGAAAATCAGGTTGGATCTCATCAAGGCGGGTCTCAATTTCAAACATATCGGTCTCCGCCATCACAAAAAGCCGATCGGAATGAATATCCAGTCTTTCCGCACGCATTTTCGTCTGCTTCACAGACTCTTCTCCAGAGACATATAAAACCGTATACCCTGCTTCGGCAAGCTGGTTGGACATTTGTAACAATAAGGTCGACTTCCCGATTCCCGGGTCACCCCCAACCAAGACGAGGGAGCCGGGCACCACCCCGCCGCCGAGCACCCGATTCAATTCGTTGGTTTTTGTCAAAAATCTTTTTTCGCTCGTTTTTTCAATTTGGCTGATGGGAATGGGCTTATTCGGTGTCTTTCCGCTTTTTCTCCTGTCCTGGTCGGCTTTGGTATTAATAATTTCTTCCACCATGGTATTCCATTGACCGCAACCCGGGCATCTTCCCATCCACTTCGCACTTTCGTACCCGCATTCCTGGCAAAAAAAGACGGTTTTTATTTTTGGCATTCCTCGCAACTCCCATTGACAAAGGAAAAAGGCACATGGGTGTCGTTTTTGTCGTCACATTCCTTTATCACTCATGATGGTATTTTCATTTTAACATAGGGAACAATTCACCTAAATGTATCTTTCATGACGTTTTACTTACACTTTTCTTTTCATCAGTAACGACAAATTGGCCGTCTTTGTAATCGACAACAACGGAACTACCTTTCGAAATGTTGCCTTTTAATAGTTCCTCTGATAAGCGATCTTCAACTTTCTTTTGTAGCGCCCTCTTCAGCGGCCGCGCACCATATTCAGGGTCATAACCTTCTTTGGCAATTTGTTTTTTCGCTGCATCCGTCAATGTTAACGTAATGCCTTGGTTTTCCAATCGCTGTTCTAAGTCACTCGCCAAAAGGCCGACGATTTTTTCAATTTGTTCCGTTTTCAATTCATGAAAGACGATAATCTCGTCAATCCGGTTTAAAAACTCCGGACGGAATGTTCGTTTTAATTCATCTAAAACTTTTGTTTTCATTTCGCTATAAGCGCCGCTTTCGCCGCCGACAGTAAAACCAACATGTCTGTTTCTTTTAAGTGTTTCAGCCCCGACATTTGACGTCATGATAATGACCGTATTTCGAAAGTCGACGGTTCTTCCCTTCGAATCTGTCAGACGGCCGTCGTCCAAGACTTGAAGCAAAATATTAAAGACATCGGGATGGGCTTTCTCAATTTCATCCAAAAGGATGACGGAGTAAGGTTTGCGGCGGACTTTCTCTGTCAATTGACCGCCTTCTTCATGCCCGACATAACCGGGAGGCGAACCGACAAGACGGCTAGTTGTATGTTTCTCCATGTATTCCGACATGTCGATGCGGATGATCGCCTCTTCGTCCCCAAACAACGCCTCCGCAACGGCTCTCGCCAATTCGGTTTTACCGACACCTGTTGGGCCAAGGAAAATAAAGGAACCGATCGGTCGCTTTGGATCTTTCAAACCGGCGCGCGCCCGGCGAATGGCTTGAGAAATCGCCTTTACAGCCTCTTCTTGGCCAATGACGCGTTTATGCAAAATTTCCTCCATATGAAGGAGCCGTTCGCTTTCTTCTTGCGCCAGTTTGGAAACCGGCACACCCGTCCAGTTAGAAACGACAATCGCAATGTCTTCGGGTGTGACTTCTGTATTTTCTTGGCCTTGTTTTTGTTTCCACTCTTGTTGTGTTTTTTCCAATTCCTCTTTAAGCCTTTGTTCCGTATCCCTTAAAGAAGCAGCTTTTTCAAATTCTTGGCTTTGAACGGCAGCGTCTTTTTCTTTCTTAATTTCTTCTAGCTTTTGTTCCAATTCCTTTAGGTTTGGCGGAGCCGTATAGGAACGTAGACGCACCTTCGAAGCCGCCTCATCGATGAGGTCAATCGCTTTATCTGGCAAAAACCGATCCGATATATAACGGTCGGATAAATTGACAGCAGCTTCAATGGCTTCATCGGTAATTTTGACGCGGTGATGCGCTTCATAGTGATCGCGCAATCCTTTTAAAATTAATACGGATTCTTCCGGACTTGGTTCCTCTACTCTAATTGGTTGAAAGCGCCGTTCCAGAGCGGCATCCTTTTCGATGTATTTCCGATATTCATCAAGCGTCGTAGCCCCGATGCATTGCAATTCCCCACGAGCGAGGGACGGCTTCAGGATGTTGGAAGCATCAATCGCTCCTTCTGCGCCACCTGCCCCAATTAAAGTATGCAGCTCATCAATAAATAAGATGATATTACCGGCTTGGCGGATTTCATCCATCACTTTTTTCAATCGATCCTCGAACTCGCCGCGGTATTTGGTACCAGCGACGACTGTTCCCATATCTAACGTCATGACGCGTTTATCCCTCAAGATTTCGGGCACTTCATTATTAACGATTTGCTGGGCAAGCCCTTCGGCGATGGCCGTTTTCCCAACGCCCGGCTCCCCGATGAGGACCGGATTGTTTTTCGTCCTTCGGCTGAGCACTTCGATGACGCGCTCAATTTCTTTGCTTCGGCCGATCACCGGATCTAACCCGCCTTCCCGCGCTTGTGCCGTTAAATCCCGTGCCAAACTGTCAAGGGTCGGTGTATTGGCACTGCCAGCCCGGCCTTGTTGTCCGGCTGCTGCTTCGTGGCTGCCAAGAAGTTGTAAAACTTGCTGACGCGCCTTGTTCAGGCTGACACCAAGATTATTTAAAACGCGCGCCGCGACCCCTTCACCTTCACGAATCAAACCTAGTAATATATGTTCAGTTCCGACATAGGAATGACCGATTTTCCTGGCTTCATCCATGGACAGTTCAATAACTTTTTTGGCGCGCGGTGTATAGTGAGGCGGTTGGTCAATGTCGCTTCCGCGTCCGATAAGGGCCTCCACTTCTCTTTGAATTTTTTCTGGATTTAAATTCAACGCCTTGAGAGCTTTAGCGGCAATGCCTTCCCCTTCACGTACTAAGCCAAGTAAAATATGTTCCGTACCAACATTGTTATGACCAAGACGTACCGCTTCCTCCTGCGCAAGTGCCAAAACCTTTTGGGCTCTCTCTGTAAAACGGCCAAACATCATAGACGGTCACCCTCCTTATTGGTTTTCTTCCATTTGAATTCTTTCTCTTATCAATATTGCCCGCCGGACATCCCTTTCATCCGGTTCCAAAGCCTCTTTAAAATAGTGTTGGAGAAACCCGGGCTGTGTAATAATCATCAATTCATTAAGTATGTTCCGGGAAACGCCTTTAATTAATCCAAGATCGATGCCAAGGCGGACATCTGATAAGCATTTGGCGGCTTCTTTGGAGTGAATCACCCGGCTGTATTTCAAAACACCATAAGACCGATATACCCGATCTTCCAATTGAATTTTAGAGTAACTCAGCAAATCCCGACGCGCCGCTTTTTCTTGTTGAATCAGTTGCATCACGACGCCTCTTAAATCTTCAACGATATCTTCTTCGGATTTGCCAAGAGTGATTTGATTAGAGATTTGAAAAACATTTCCTAATGCTTCGCTTCCTTCCCCGTAGATGCCCCTTACCACCAGTCCAAATTGGTTAATAGCCGGAGCAATCCGATTCATCCTCTGGGTAATCATTAATGCCGGCAAATGGACCATAACGGAGGCACGGAGACCCGTGCCGACATTTGTCGGACAACTGGTTAAATACCCTCTTTGTTCATCAAACGCGAAATTAAACATTTCCTCTAGCCAATCATCTACCCCACTGGCTAAAGTCAATGCTTCATTCAACTGGAAACCGGGGAATAAACATTGAATGCGCAGGTGGTCTTCCTCATTAATCATAATGCTAATGGATTCCGTTTCGTTGATTAAAGCGGCGCTATAATTAGAGTCCTCAGCAAGGTTCGGGCTAATTAAATGCTTCTCAACGAGTACCCTTTTTTCAATAGGTTTAAGGCGACTCATTTCCACCCATTCGAATTTTCCGAGTCCGTGATAGCTCGCTCCATTGAGGTGGTCTTTAATATACTCCATCGCTTTTTTCGCTTGATCTACCGTCGCCATGATGGGGAAAGCATAATCATCAAGGTTACGGGCCAACCGAATACGGCTGCTGAGAACAATATCGCCATCTGGTCCGTCCCCTTGCATCCATGGGCTTACGGCTTGGTCGATAAATTGCCTTAGACTCATAATTCGTTCCCACCTTTTTCTAAAGCGCGAATTTGATCCCTAATCACCGCTGCCTTCTCAAACTCTTCACGCTCAATCAAATATTGCAGTTCTTCTTTGAGCGATTGGATTTTTCGTTTAGTACTGATGTTTTTCCCGGTCCGTTTCGGGATTTTACCGGTATGAGCGGTGTTGCCGGCATGGACCTTTCGTAAAATCGGATCCAATAGGTGGTTAAAAGCGCGGTAGCATTGGGCACAACCAAACTTCCCTATTTTGGCAAATTCACTGTACGTCAACCCACATTTAGGGCATTGCACATCCCCGCTAAAAGGATCGTTTTCCCTTTGACCGGTTAATTGTTCAAAGTTCAAAAATCCCGATAACAGATTGTGTATGGAAAACGCATTAGATCCTGCCATCACTTCGCCTTTTTCTTTGGCACATCTTTCGCAAAGATGAACCTCCATTTTTTTGCCGTTGACGATTTTCGTAAAGTGGAGCGTCGCCGGCCTCATATGACATTCTTGACATTCCATTTGGATGATCTCCCTTCGGATCCATCTTCTCATCACTTACATTTTATATTTCAAAGCTTCAAGCATTGACTTTAAGATATTGGCTCTGACAACATCTCTTAACGGTATGCTTAAATCCAATACAGAGCGATCAATGGCACTTAACATTAATTTTGCTTCACGCTCGTTGATCAGATCTTCCTCAAACAGTCTAGTTATCATAGCATATGATTTGGACTGCGTGATGCGATCCCCGATCAACTGAATCATATAATCGATTAATTCCGCATTATTATTCGGGCTCACTTTAATAATCCGTATATAACCACCGCCACCGCGTTTGCTTTCGACGATATACCCTTGTTCCATAGAAAAGCGAGTGTTCAACACGTAATTGATTTGTGAGGGGACACATTGAAAAAGTTCGGCGAGTTCACTGCGTTTAATTTCGACCTCGCTTTGATGATTAAAGAACTTTTTAATGTAGGCTTCAATAATATCTGAAATGTTCGCCACCGATGTCACCCCCTTTTGACTTTGACTATCTTTGACAATAATTATATATGATTTTCTCCTAAAATGGAAACGAACAAAACCGTCTATTTATTCCCGTGTATAAACCTTATAGATCCCCGACATTTTCGATAAATCGTCATAGATGGCGGGTAAATCGATATTTTTAGGAAAATGTACGACAAAACTGTATTTGACCAGTTTGTCATCCGAATCGGGCATATTTTCGACGTCCATTTTCAAAATCGATATCCCGCGCTTTTCCAAAATACCGACGAGTGACGTCGCAGATATATTGTTGTTGCTCACAATAAGGTATAATGTCTCAGATTGAGTGGTCTTTAATATATAGTGTTCCCACTTATTAAGAAAAATTAAACTGGAAATCACGATGATCGTTGTAAAAACCGCAACAAAATACATGCCACTACCTACGACAAGACCAATTCCAGAAACAACCCAAATCGATGCAGCTGTCGTCAATCCTCTGACCGTGATGCCGTGAACCATAATCGTCCCTGCACCAAGAAAACCAATCCCACTGATGACGTAAGAAGGTAGCCGCGATGGGTCGTACCGAATATTAGGGTCAGAAGACAGAAAATCATTAAATCCAAATAACGACAAGACCATAAGCATACAAGCTCCCACGCCAACTAAAAGGTGGGTGCGGAAGCCCGCGGGATGGCGTTTTACTTCTCTTTCCAAGCCAATTAACCCGCTTAAAACCGCGGCCGTAATTAACCTGATGGTAATCGTAGTCATATCATGATTAATCCAACTAAAATGCATTACGGCCACCTCCGAATAAATATTCATATTTGTTATTCTAATTTTTTATTATATGATATTAACATAAAAATCATCACAAAACGAAGGAATGTAAAAATCCCACTTTCGTCATTGCGAAAATGGGATTTTAAATTTAACTAGTTTAGTTATATGGTATTAATTGATTTTCAATTCAATGGAGCGGAAGACGGGACTCGAACCCGCGACCCCCACCTTGGCAAGGTGGTGTTCTACCACTGAACTACTTCCGCAAACAAAAAAACAGGTTCATGATCCCTGTTTAAAAAATATGGTGGAGCCTAGCGGGATCGAACCGCTGACCCCCTGCTTGCAAAGCAGGTGCTCTCCCAGCTGAGCTAAGGCCCCATAATGGTCGGGAAGACAGGATTTGAACCTGCGACCCCCTGGTCCCAAACCAGGTGCTCTACCAAGCTGAGCCACTTCCCGTTTGCGTTAATTTTTTGTATGTGACGCAATGCATGGCCCGCATTTTTTGTTAAAATGGCGCGCCCTAGAGGATTCGAACCCCTAACCTTCTGATCCGTAGTCAGACGATCTATCCAGTTGATCTAAGGGCGCAAAGCTTTGCAATGGAGCGGAAGACGGGACTCGAACCCGCGACCCCCACCTTGGCAAGGTGGTGTTCTACCACTGAACTACTTCCGCACACCCAATGCGGGTAGAGGGACTTGAACCCCCACGTCAAAGACACTAGATCCTAAGTCTAGCGCGTCTGCCAATTCCGCCATACCCGCGCAACACTTAAGATGATAAAAATGGTGAGCCATGAAGGACTCGAACCTTCGACCCTCTGATTAAAAGTCAGATGCTCTACCAACTGAGCTAATGGCTCGTGCTTAATTATAATGTGCACTCGCTTGATATATGAATGAAGCTTATTCAGAGATTCGGAACACTGACTTCCAGTGTGTTCCTCAGCGCCGCTTACTCAAGATGTTTAAGCTAGAGTGCTCTACCGACTGAGCTAATGGCTCGTGCTTAATTATTATGTGCACTCGCTTG
>Ga0310829_1000270_pt1 | contig 58279 bp, 71 predicted proteins | sample WT_ome_4_FD_202244 | JGI IMG/M metagenome (GOLD analysis project Ga0310829, IMG submission 202244) | Sorghum-adapted microbial communities enriched on wild type (WT) sorghum from Joint BioEnergy Institute, Emeryville, California, United... ...
ATAGGTCCGAGGTGGAAGCGTGGCGACACGTGGAGCTGACGGATACTAATCGATCGAGGGCTTAACCTAGAAAAGCGGAGGCCGCCCGCCTATCGGCGAGACGCGCTGGAGGGCCTGCGAGGAGGCTGTCGCCGCCACAGCAGGACCGAAGCGTCGCGAGCCGATGGCGGCCGGAGCTAGACAGTACGACAAGCGGAGGCTTCTTCCCCAAAAACGGTTATCTAGTTTTGAGGGAATGATCCCACAACTTCATATTGCCTAGTGGTGATAGCGGAGAGGAAACACCCGTTCCCATCCCGAACACGGAAGTTAAGCTCTCCAGCGCCGATGGTAGTTGGGGCCAGCGCCCCTGCAAGAGTAGGTCGCTGCTAGGCCAAACAAAAAGCACGTCTTTTTCATTAGGAAAAAAGGCGTGCTTTTTCGTTTATCAGCTGCCTGATGTTTCGTCAGCCAAAAAAACGGATATTCTATAGTTAGTTTGACTTCTCCGGTAACTCTTGCAATTTTTCGTAATACATTATATAGTAAAAACAAGGTCAAATATAGTCAAAGTCAACAAGAAGGCGATGATGCCGGTTTCTCCCTATAGGTCTTCTAGTACAAGATGGCAGCTGGTTTCATCGCTAAGCAGGTTGATTGTGAGGAAGGTGGGAGGTAGAGTGCCAAACATTTCCGACATTATTGAGCAATATTTAAAGCAAGTACTCAATATGAGCGACCAAGATATCGTTGAAATTAAACGGAGCGAGATTGCGAATAAATTTCAATGTGTCCCATCGCAAATTAACTATGTCATTAATACGAGGTTTACTCTTGAGAGAGGGTATATCGTCGAGAGTAAGCGCGGTGGCGGCGGGTATATCCGCATTATGAAAGTGAAGACGAAAAGTGAGGCTCATCTTATTGACCAACTGCTTGAGCTCGTTGGCCATCGCATTAGCCAATCGAATGCTGAAGATGTAGTAAAACGTCTTGTTGAAGAAAAGGTAATTTCGGAGCGGGAAGCGAAAATAATGTTAAGCGTGATGGATCGCTCTGTCTTATACATTGGCTTGCCTGAGCGTGATGAATTGCGGGCGCGCATGTTAAAGGCGATGTTGACGTCGCTGAAGTATAAGTAGGGGAGGGGGAAGCGTTGATTTGCCAAGAATGCAAGCAGCGACCAGCAACGATGCACTTTACGAAAATTGTCAACGGTGAAAAAACGGAATTCCATCTTTGTGAACAATGCTCCAAAGAGCATGGCCACATGTTTATGCTCTACGGTAATGATGACTTTTCGCTCAATAACTTGTTAGCAGGACTGCTCAATTTTCAAGCTCCAATGAAAGAGATGACGGCCAATGCGTTTCCAAATCCCGATTTGCTTCAATGTGAGACATGCAAAATGACGTATCATCAGTTCACGCAAATCGGACGATTCGGCTGCGCTGACTGTTACCGGACGTTTGCCCGCTACTTGCCGCCGATTTTGAAACGGCTTCATAGCGGAAATAACGCCCATTCAGGGAAAATTCCGAAGCGGAAAGGCGGCGTTCTCCATTTACGCAAGCAACTTGCTGTGCTGAAGCAAAAGCTCCAAGAGCTAGTCGCCCGTGAGGAATTTGAACGGGCAGCCGAAGTGCGCGACCAAATCCGCTCTTTAGAGGATGAACTTCGCCAACGCGGAGAGGGGGATATGTAGCGGTATGTCGTTTGAGAAGTTTTTCAATACGGCGGTCAGCGCTTGGATGAGCCAAGAAGGACCCGATTCGGACATTGTTTTGAGCAGTCGCATCCGGTTAGCTCGCAATATTGTTGATTTCCGCTTTCCAACGCTGTTTAGCAGCGAGGAGGCAATGCAAATCGTTGCTCTGTTTGAGCGGACGTTTGCCTACCGTTCATACGGGGGGGCAGGCCGTTTTGAGCTGTTGAAAATGTCGGAGCTTCAACCGATTGAAAAACGGGTATTAGTAGAAAAGCACTTAATTAGCCCACATTTGGCGGAAGACTCTCCATTTGGTGCCTGTCTGCTCTCAGAAAATGAGGAAATTAGCATTATGATCAATGAAGAGGATCATATCCGCATCCAATGCTTATTTCCAGGGCTGCAGCTTGCTGAGGCGCTTGAGGCGGCGAGCGAATTGGACGACTGGATTGAAGGACATGTCAACTATGCTTTCGATGAGCGGCTTGGTTACTTAACAAGTTGCCCTACAAATGTTGGGACAGGACTTCGGGCGTCTGTGATGATGCATCTTCCGGCGCTCGTATTGACTCAACAGATCAACCGCATTATCCCTGCCATCAATCAGCTCGGGCTTGTCGTCCGTGGGACATACGGGGAAGGAAGCGAGGCGTTGGGTAATATTTTCCAGATTTCTAACCAGCTCACGCTTGGAAAGTCGGAGGAGGACATTATCGCTGATTTGCATACGATCGTCCAACAGCTGATTGCCCAAGAAAGAGCGGCCCGTCAGGCATTAGTGAAAACTTTGGGCATACAATTAGAAGACAAGGTGTTCCGCTCATACGGCATATTGGCTAACTGCCGCGTCATCGAGTCGAAAGAAGCGGCGCAATGTTTGTCAGATGTGCGTTTAGGGATCGATTTAGGATATATCAAAAACGTCTCGCGCAACATCTTAAATGAGCTAATGATTTTGACGCAGCCAGGTTTTTTACAGCAATATGCTGGTGGGGCACTCCGCCCCGAGGAACGGGATGTCCGCCGGGCGGCATTAATTCGGGAACGCTTAAAGATGGAAGAACGAAGAAAGATGGAGGGTGATGAACGATGATGTTCGGCAGATTTACGGAACGGGCGCAAAAGGTATTGGCGTTGGCACAGGAAGAAGCCATTCGCCTTGGCCATAACAATATTGGCACAGAGCACATTTTGCTCGGGTTGATCCGCGAAGGAGAAGGAATCGCCGCTAAAGCGCTTATGGCGCTTGGCCTTGGTCCAGATAAAATTCAGAAAGAAGTGGAATCGCTCATTGGCCGCGGGAACGAGGTATCACATACGATTCACTACACACCGCGGGCGAAGAAAGTGATCGAGCTGTCAATGGATGAAGCGCGGAAGCTCGGTCATTCGTACGTCGGCACGGAACATATTTTGCTTGGATTGATCCGCGAGGGCGAAGGAGTGGCCGCCCGCGTGTTAAACAACTTAGGGGTGAGCTTGAACAAGGCGCGCCAACAAGTATTGCAGCTGCTCGGCAGCAATGAATCAGTATCGGGCCATGGTGGTGGAGGTGCCTCGCATGTAAACACGCCGACGCTTGACAGCCTCGCCCGTGATTTAACGGCGATCGCCCGTGAAGGGCGGCTTGATCCGGTCATTGGCCGGAGCAAAGAAATCCAGCGCGTTATTGAAGTGTTGAGCCGACGGACGAAAAACAACCCGGTGCTGATCGGTGAACCGGGTGTCGGGAAAACAGCGATCGCCGAAGGATTGGCTCAACAAATTGTCAATAACGAGGTGCCGGAAACGTTGCGCGACAAGCGGGTCATGACGCTCGATATGGGTACAGTTGTGGCCGGGACGAAATACCGTGGCGAGTTTGAGGATCGGTTGAAAAAAGTGATGGATGAGATTCGCCAAGCAGGCAACATCATTTTGTTCATCGATGAGCTCCATACGCTAATCGGAGCTGGCGGAGCCGAAGGAGCGATCGATGCATCGAACATTTTAAAACCAGCGTTGGCGCGTGGCGAACTGCAATGCATTGGAGCGACGACGCTTGATGAGTATCGGAAATATATCGAGAAAGATGCCGCGCTTGAACGCCGTTTCCAGCCGATTCATGTCGATGAGCCAACTGTGGAAGAATCGATCCAAATTTTAAAAGGGCTGCGCGACCGTTATGAAGCGCACCATCGCGTCTCGATTTCCGATGAGGCGATCGTGCAGGCGGTCAAACTGTCGGACCGTTACATTACCGACCGTTTTCTGCCGGATAAAGCGATCGACTTAATTGATGAAGCTTGCTCAAAAGTGCGCCTCCGCTCGTTCACGGCGCCGCCGAAACTGAAAGAGCTGGAGCAAAAGCTCGAGGAAGTGCGGAAAGAAAAAGACGCGGCCGTACAAAGCCAAGAGTTTGAAAAAGCAGCCTCGTTGCGTGATATGGAACAACGGTTGCGCGAAGAGCTCGAGGAAACAAAACGGGCATGGAAAGAAAAGCAAGGTCAAGAAAATTCTGAGGTGACAGTTGAAGATATTGCTGCAGTTGTCTCAAGTTGGACCGGCATTCCGGTATCGAAACTCGCTGAGACGGAAACGGAGCGGTTGCTCAAGCTTGAAGAAATTTTGCATGCGCGCGTTGTCGGCCAAGACGAGGCGGTCAAAGCGGTTGCAAAAGCCGTGCGCCGTGCCCGGGCCGGTTTGAAAGACCCGAAACGCCCGATCGGTTCGTTTATTTTCCTCGGTCCGACAGGTGTCGGGAAAACAGAATTGGCCCGTGCATTGGCAGAAGCCATGTTTGGCGATGAAGACGCCCTGATCCGCATCGATATGTCCGAGTATATGGAAAAACACTCGACATCGCGGCTCATCGGTTCGCCGCCAGGGTATGTCGGCTACGAAGAAGGCGGCCAGCTGACAGAAAAAGTGCGTCGCAAGCCGTACTCGGTCGTTCTGTTGGATGAAATGGAAAAAGCGCACCCAGACGTATTTAACATTTTGCTGCAAGTATTAGAAGACGGGCGGTTGACTGACTCGAAAGGGCGGACAGTCGACTTCCGCAATACGATTATCATTATGACGTCCAATGTTGGTGCTGATGCGCTGAAACGGAACAAGTACGTCGGCTTTAATATTCAAGATGGGAACCAACAATATAAGGACATGAAAAGCAAAGTGATGGATGAACTGAAAAAAGCGTTCCGTCCGGAGTTTTTGAACCGGATCGACGAAATCATCGTCTTCCATTCACTTGAAAAAGACCATCTGAAACAAATTGTCCGCTTGATGGCTGATACGCTTGTGAAGCGGCTGAAGGAACAAGATATCGATCTTGAACTGACTGAAGCAGCGATTGAGAAAATTGCTGCCGAAGGGTTTGATCTGGAATACGGTGCCCGTCCGCTGCGCCGCGCCTTGCAAAAACATATTGAAGACCGTTTGTCCGAAGAATTATTAAAAGGCACGATCGCCAAAGGTCAAAAAGTTGCTGTCGATGTGAAAGATGGAGAATTTGTCGTGTTGTCGAAACAGGCGGTCGTGTAAAGGAAAAAGGTATGCGGCAGCTTGCTGCCCATACCTTATTTTATATGGAACATGTTGCAGAAAGGGTTAGACGGATGGCGAAAAAGAAAACAAAATTTGTTTGCCAAGAATGCGGGTATGAATCAGCGAAATGGCTCGGTCGTTGCCCGGGCTGCCAAACGTGGAACTCGTTCGTTGAAGAAATCGAGCGGACAAAACCGGCTGTGCGCGGGGCGTTTCTTCATTCGGAACCATCGGGGCCAGCCAAACCAATTCCGATTACGGCTGTTACGGCAGCACAAGAGCCACGCATTGAAACGAAAAGTGTGGAGCTCAATCGGGTGCTTGGCGGAGGAATCGTCAAAGGATCGCTCGTCTTAATCGGCGGTGATCCGGGTATTGGCAAATCGACGTTATTGCTGCAGACATCGGCACAGCTCGCTGCGGCCGGACATACGGTATTGTATATATCCGGTGAAGAGTCGGTGAAGCAAGTGAAGCTGCGCGCTGGGCGTCTTCACGCTGAGTCTCATCAACTGTATGTGTTAGCAGAGGCGGATTTGGAATACATTGTAACAGCAATTGAAACGATTCAGCCTGCTTGTGTGATTGTCGATTCCATTCAGACGATGTACCGAACGGATATTACATCGGCGCCGGGCAGTGTTGCCCAAGTGCGCGAGTGCACCGCTGAGCTAATGAAAATCGCCAAGACGAAAGGCATTGCCATTTTCATTGTTGGCCATGTGACCAAAGAAGGGGCGATCGCCGGGCCGCGCCTGCTTGAGCATATGGTTGATACCGTTCTTTATTTTGAAGGGGAGCGGCATCATACGTACCGCATTTTGCGGGCGGTGAAAAACCGCTTCGGTTCAACGAATGAAATCGGTATTTTTGAAATGCGTGACATCGGGCTGCGCGAAGTAGAAAATCCGTCGGAAGTGTTTTTGGAAGAACGGTCGCGCGGGGCGGCCGGCTCGACAGTTGTCGCGGCAATGGAGGGGACGCGTCCGGTGCTTGTTGAAATTCAGGCGCTCGTTTCGCCAACGAGTTTCGGCAACCCGCGGCGGATGGCGACCGGCCTTGATCATAATCGCGTATCGCTGTTAATGGCTGTGCTCGAAAAGCGGGTCGGGCTCCTGTTGCAAAACCAGGATGCTTACTTGAAAGTGGCAGGTGGAGTAAAGCTTGATGAACCGGCAATCGATTTGGCGGTCGCCGTCAGCATTGCCTCGAGCTTCCGCGACCGGCCGACAAATCCAGCCGATGTCATTATCGGCGAAGTCGGCTTGACCGGGGAAGTGCGCCGCGTTTCCCGCATTGAACAGCGCGTGCAAGAAGCCGTCAAATTAGGCTTTTCACGGGTCATTGTACCAAAAAACAATTTGACTGGTTGGCAGCCGCCTGCAGGCGTCAATGTGATCGGTGTTTCGCATGTGGCCGAGGCGCTTGAGCATACGATGTTATAAACGATGTGAAAGGATCGAACCTTTTTGTCTTGCAGACGTAAAACATATAGTGAGAACCGAAGTGAATCGGGCGCTATACCGACACCCACCGCTTATGATTACAAGTAGATGTCAAATGTTCAAAAATGGTTAAAAATTGCTTTCCAATTGGTTTCAAACATTGGAAATTGTTTATAATGTTAGATAGGGAGGTGAAGATGAGCCGATGGTCAAACGTATTGTACAACTATTTTTTCTTGCGGTGGGCGGAACGTTGGGAGCCATGTTTTTGCCCGATTTGCTTGAGCTGTTGAATGTAAGCGGCGTGTCGCTTGTCAATAATTCATACACGCTGGCGGTGTTAGGCGCAGTGGTTTTCTTTTTGCTGACGTTTTGGCTTGTCGATTATGTCGTCGATATGATCCGTTGGGCTGAGGAAACGTTGGTCAAGGCGCCGGTCGCTGATGTGTTATTTGGCAGCCTTGGGCTGATTTTTGGTCTTATTATCGCATTTTTAGTCGTTATGCCGTTGCAGTCGTTTCACATTCAAGTGTTGAATACAGTGTTACCGATTTTTTTAACTGTGCTGCTTGGCTATTTAGGATTTCGCGTTGGTTTAAAGAAACGGAATGAGCTGATGAACTTATTTTCTCTTTCCAATCGAATGACGAAGAAAAAAGGTGGAGAAGTCGAAAACGAAGCGTCTAAAGGCGGAGCAGTGAAAATTTTAGACACAAGCGTCATCATTGATGGGCGGATTGCGGACATCTGCCAAACCGGATTTCTTGAAGGACCGCTTGTCATTCCCCGCTTTGTGCTAGAGGAGCTCCAGCATATCGCTGATTCTTCCGACGTACTGAAGCGAAACCGCGGTCGCCGTGGCTTAGATATTTTAAACCGCATCCAAAAAGAGATGGCGATGAAGGTGGAAATTCACGAAGCGGATTTCAGTGATGTGCAGGAAGTCGATAGCAAGCTCGTTAAACTGGCGAAACAGCTTCAAGGAGTTGTCGTTACGAACGATTTTAATTTAAACAAAGTGTGTGAACTGCAAAATGTGCGCGTCCTCAATATTAACGACTTAGCAAACGCTGTTAAACCGGTCGTGCTGCCGGGTGAAGAGCTGAATGTGCACGTCATCAAAGACGGGAAAGAGCATAACCAGGGTGTCGCCTATTTGGACGATGGGACGATGATCGTCGTCGAAGATGGCAAAGAATATATCGGCAAACGGGTTGACGTCTTGGTCACGAGCGTGTTACAAACATCTGCGGGGAGAATGATTTTTGCCAAACTAAAACTGCTGCAAAAGGCGCTGTAAAAAGAACAGGGGAAACGTCTAATGAATTACGAAGCGATCGTATTAGCGGCCGGACAAGGAAAACGGATGAACGCCGGCATGAACAAGCAATTTATTGAACTTGGCGGCGAGCCGCTCATTGTCCGAACGCTGAAAGTGTTCGATGGTGATGAGCGATGCAACGGCATTGTGCTTGTCGTCAATCCAACTGAGCGAGGCCAGTTCGAACAACTTTTCGAGCGCTACCGCATTCGAAAAGTAGTGGCATTCGCCGATGGTGGACAGGAGCGGCAGCATAGTGTTTATAACGGGCTGCAGGCGCTGAGGAGTGGGGAGATTGTCCTCATTCACGACGGTGCCCGCCCGTTTGTGCGTATCGGGCATTTGCATGAGCTGGCGGATGCCGCTGTTCAATATGGGGCGGCTATTCCAGCAGTGAGGGTAAAAGACACGATCAAAAAAGTGGACGGTTTGTTTGTCGAACAGACGATTGATCGTTCCAGCTTGTGGGCGGTGCAAACGCCACAAGCTTTTCGTCTGTCTTTGATCATGGAAGCGCATGAAGAGGCGAAAAAAGCCGGTTACCTCGGCACAGATGATGCCAGCCTTGTTGAGCGGCTCGGCAGGCCGGTGAAAATCTTAGAAGGGGACTACCGCAATATTAAGCTGACAACTCCGGAGGACCTTTTATTTGCTGAGGCGATTTTAGCAAGCCGCATCGCAGAGTAGATGGGGGTGAAGAGATGTTTCGCATTGGACAAGGGTTTGACGTCCATCAATTCGTTGAAGGGCGTCCGCTCATCATTGGGGGCGTACATATTCCGTATGAGAAAGGGCTGCTTGGCCATTCCGATGCCGATGTGCTGCTTCACGCGGTAGCGGATGCATGCCTTGGAGCGATTGGCGCTGGCGATATTGGCCGGCATTTTCCGGATACGGATCCGCGCTATAAAGACGCTGATTCAGCCGAGTTGCTTGCTCACGTATGGTCGCTCGTCCGGCAAGAAGGGTATGTGTTAGTGAACGCAGACTGCACCATTATCGCACAAAAGCCGAAGATGGCGCCGTACATTGAGGAGATGAAGACGGTGATCGCCCGGTTGCTCGAAGTCGAACGTTCGCAAGTCAATGTGAAGGCGACAACGACAGAAAAGCTTGGGTTCACTGGGCGCGAAGAAGGCATTGCTGCTCAAGTGGTTGTGTTGCTGCAAAAGAGCGAGGCATAATGTTTGGCTTTGTTATGATCGCTTGAGAAGCAGCGGTACAACGGGAAGCATTTCGTTCTCCGTTTTTTTGCTGGGGGACGTTTACGTGTTGTGCGGAAGAGTCCGGTGTCAGCGGCATGGTGCCGTTAAGGTGAGCCTTCCGTTTTGAACTTTGCCACGATAAACGGTACAATAATAGCACAAGCTTTGATGGAATTGGAGGTTTGGACGATGGCAAAAAACGTGCGCGTGCGCTATGCGCCGAGCCCGACTGGCCATTTGCATATCGGTGGGGCACGGACAGCGCTGTTTAACTATTTGTTTGCCCGCCATTACGGCGGAAAAATGATCGTCCGCATCGAAGATACGGATATTGAACGGAACGTTGAAGGCGGCGAAGAGTCGCAGCTTGAAAACTTAAAATGGCTTGGCATCGATTATGACGAATCGATTGATAAGGACGGCGGATATGGGCCGTATCGTCAGACGGAACGGCTCGATATCTATCGGAAGTATGTGAACGAGCTGCTTGAACAAGGGCATGCGTATAAATGTTTTTGTACACCGGAAGAGCTCGAGCGGGAACGTGAGGAGCAACGGGCGGCAGGTATTGCTGCTCCGCAATACAGCGGCAAATGCCGCCATTTAACGCCGGAGCAAGTTGCCGAGCTTGAAGCACAAGGAAAACCGTATACGATCCGCTTGAAAGTGCCGGAAGGGAAAACGTATGAAGTAGATGATTTAGTGCGCGGTAAAGTGACGTTTGAATCGAAAGACATCGGCGATTGGGTCATTGTGAAGGCGAACGGTATTCCGACGTACAACTTTGCCGTTGTCATTGATGACCATTTGATGGAAATCAGCCATGTGTTCCGCGGTGAGGAGCATTTATCCAACACGCCGAAACAGCTAATGGTGTACGAATATTTCGGTTGGGAGCCACCGCAATTCGCCCATATGACATTGATTGTCAACGAGCAGCGGAAAAAGCTATCCAAGCGCGATGAATCGATTATCCAGTTCGTGTCGCAATATAAAGAGCTCGGCTATTTGCCGGAGGCGATGTTCAACTTTTTCGCCCTTCTTGGCTGGTCGCCGGAAGGAGAAGAAGAAATTTTTACGAAGGACGAGCTCATCCGCATTTTTGATGTCGCCCGGCTGTCGAAATCGCCGTCGATGTTTGATACGAAAAAGCTGACATGGATGAACAACCAATATATCAAAAAGCTGGATCTCGACAGGCTTGTCGAGCTGGCGTTGCCGCATTTAGTGAAAGCCGGACGCCTGCCGGCAGATATGAGTGATGAGCAGCGGCAATGGGCACGCGATTTGATTGCCTTGTACCAAGAGCAAATGAGCTACGGTGCGGAGATCGTTTCGCTGTCCGAGCTGTTCTTTAAAGAAGAAGTCGAATACGAAGACGAAGCCCGCCAAGTGCTCGCCGAAGAACAAGTACCGGATGTGCTCTCCGCCTTTTTGGCGAATGTGCGTGAGCTTGAGCCGTTTACGGCGGATGAGATTAAAGCAGCGATCAAAGCAGTGCAAAAATCGACAGGGCAAAAAGGCAAGAAGCTGTTTATGCCGATTCGCGCCGCAGTGACTGGGCAAACACACGGACCGGAACTGCCGTTTGCCATCCAACTGCTTGGCAAACAAAAGGTGATTGAACGGCTCGAACGGGCACTGCATGAAAAATTTTAATCAGTCTTTTATGCACGTTTGTTTTGTAGCTGTGGTATAATAATAAAAAGTTTTTGGCTGAACAAGTACACATCATGACAAAGCGTTGACGAGGAGAAGTAGGAGACATCGGCATTCCAGAGAGAACCGCCTTGGCTGGGAGCGGTTTATGCCCGGTGTTGTCTGAAATGCGCCTCGGAGTCTCCTTTCGAACCGGAACAGAGACGTTCTGCAGTAGAGGGGAGCGGAGTATCTCCGTTATCAGACTCAAAGTGAGCGAAACAGCGCATCCGTTTCGCTAAACAGAGTGGAACCGCGCCAAAAGCGTCTCTGTGTCTTCGGCACAGAGACGCTTTTTATTCATCTATATTGACAATAGAATGGAGGGAGGATGCTATGTTTAAAACATTAAAAGAAGACATCGAAGTGATTTTCGATCAAGATCCGGCAGCAAGAAGCTATTTGGAAGTCATTTTAACGTATTCCGGCTTGCATGCCATCTGGGCACACCGGATCGCCCATGCGCTTTACAAACGGAAATTTTTCTTTCTTGCCCGTTTGATTTCGCAAATTAGCCGCTTTTTCACTGGCATTGAAATACATCCAGGCGCAAAAATCGGCCGCCGCTTTTTCATCGATCATGGCATGGGAGTGGTGATTGGTGAGACGTGCGAAATTGGCGACAACGTCACCGTCTATCAAGGGGTTACATTAGGCGGGACGGGGAAAGAAAAAGGGAAACGCCATCCGACGATTAAAGACAACTGTTTGATCGCTGCCGGGGCGAAAGTGCTCGGTTCGATTACAATTGGGGAAAATTCCAAAATTGGCGCTGGGTCGGTTGTGTTAAAAGATGTGCCGCCCAACTCAACGGTTGTCGGCATCCCTGGCCGTGTTGTGGTGCGCGACGGGGTAAAAGTGAAAAAAGATTTAAATCATACCGATTTGCCGGACCCGATCGCGGACCGATTCCGGGAGCTTGAGGCTGAAATCGCCCGGCTGCAAAGCGAGCTTGAGGCATTGAAACAACATGAAAGGAAGAGCGAATATGAGCAGTATCCGACTTTATAATACGTTGACGCGAAAAAAGGAAACGTTTGAGCCGCTCGAACCGAACAAAGTGAAAATGTATGTATGTGGCCCGACGGTCTATAATTATATTCATATCGGCAATGCTCGCGCCGCTATCGTCTTTGATACGATCCGCCGTTATTTAGAGTTCCGCGGTTATGATGTGACGTATGTATCCAACTTTACTGATGTCGACGACAAGCTAATCAGGGCGGCCCGCGAGCTTGGTGAGAGCGTGCCGGCGATCGCCGAGCGGTTTATTGAGGCGTATTTTGAGGACATTGAGGCGCTCGGCTGCAAAAAAGCAGATATCCATCCGCGCGTGACGGAAAATATCGAAACGATTATCGAATTCATTCAAGCGCTCATTGACAAAGGCTATGCGTACGAAGTCGATGGTGACGTATACTATCGGACGCGCAAGTTTGATGGCTACGGCAAATTGTCGCATCAGTCGATCGATGAGCTACAAGCGGGGGCGCGCATCGAAGTTGGGGAAAAGAAAGATGATCCACTCGATTTTGCTCTTTGGAAAGCAGCGAAAGAAGGAGAGATTTCTTGGGACAGCCCATGGGGGAAAGGGCGGCCCGGCTGGCATATCGAATGTTCAGCGATGGCGCGCAAATATTTAGGAGATACGATCGACATTCATGCTGGCGGCCAAGACTTAACGTTTCCACACCATGAAAACGAAATTGCCCAATCGGAAGCACTGACCGGCAAACCGTTTGCGAAATATTGGCTGCACAATGGGTATTTAAATATTAACAATGAAAAAATGTCCAAGTCGCTTGGCAACTTTGTACTTGTTCACGATATCATCCGGCAGATTGACCCACAAGTGTTGCGTTTCTTTATGCTGTCGGTGCACTATCGCCACCCGATCAACTATAGCGAGGAGCTGCTTGAGAGCGCTCGGCGTGGTCTCGAACGCTTGAGGACAGCATACGGTAATTTGCAGCACCGGCTTGGGGCGAGCACGAACTTAACCGATAACGACGGCGAGTGGCTTTCGCGCCTCGCGGATATCCGCGCCTCGTTCATTCGTGAAATGGACGATGATTTCAACACAGCAAACGGCATTGCGGTCTTGTTCGAGCTCGCCAAACAAGCGAACTTGTATTTGCAGGAGAAAACGACATCCGAGAATGTCATTCACGCGTTTTTGCGCGAATTTGAGCAGCTGATGGATGTACTCGGCCTTACTTTGAAACAAGAGGAGTTGCTTGACGAAGAAATTGAGGCGCTGATCCGCCAGCGCAATGAAGCGCGGAAAAATCGTGACTTTGCCTTAGCCGACCGCATCCGCGACGAGTTGAAAGCAAAAAATATCATTTTGGAAGATACGCCGCAAGGGACGAGATGGAAACGGGGATCGTAAACGATGGCACAGTTTGAAATCATCCATGATGTGAAACAATTAAATGGCTTGGCGCTCGCCTATATTGGCGACGCCGTTTACGAGGTGTATGTGCGCCGCCATTTGCTTGCGACTGGTAACGTTCGGCCGCATGAGCTGCATCGGCGGGCGATCCGCTATGTGTCGGCGCGGGCGCAGGCGAAAGTCATTTTAGCTTTGCTTGATGAAGACGCGCTGACCGATGAGGAGAAAGCCATCGTCCGCCGCGGCCGCAATGCCAAATCTGGCACGACTCCGAAAAACACGGATGTTCAGACGTATCGGCATAGTACAGCGTTTGAAGCGTTAATCGGGTACCATTTTTTAAGGAATGATGAGAAGCGAGTCGATGAGCTGATCGGCCGTTCATTTGCCATTATTGAAAGGGAAGAAAGGGCGTTGGAATGATGGAGTACATTATCGGCAGAAATCCGGTTATTGAAGCGCTCAAATCCGGGCGCGACATCAATAAAATTTGGATCGCCGAAGGGGCACATCGTCACGCCGTCGAGCCCGTCCTCGACTGGGCGAAGCGGCGGGGGGTGATCGTCCAATATGTCCCGAAGCGCAAGCTCGACCAAATGGCTGAAGGGGCGCACCAAGGAGTTATCGCCCAAGTGGCGGCGTACCGCTACTATGAGGTGGATGACTTATTCGCCCGCGCCGCTGAACGCGGCGAGGCGCCGTTTTTCCTCGTGTTGGACGAGCTTGAGGATCCACATAATTTAGGAGCCATCATGCGTACAGCCGATGCGGTCGGGGCTCATGGTGTCATCATCCCGAAGCGGCGTTCAGTCGGGCTGACGCCAACGGTCGCAAAGGCGTCAACTGGAGCGATTGAGCACATTCCGGTTGCGCGTGTGACGAACTTGGCACGGACGATCGACGAGTTGAAGGAGCGGGGAGTTTGGGTGGCCGGAACCGACGCAGCTGCCAAAGATGATTACCGTTCACTTGACGGTACGATGCCGCTGGCGCTTGTGATTGGCAGTGAGGGCAAAGGCATTAGCCGTTTAGTGCTCGAAAAGTGTGATTTTTTATTCCGGCTGCCGATGCGCGGTCATGTCACCTCGCTCAACGCTTCCGTTGCCGCCAGCCTACTTATGTATGAGGTGTACCGGAAGCGGTATCCATTAGGGGAATAGCTGATGAACATTTTGATTGTTGACGGCTATAACATCATTGGGGCATGGCCGGTGCTGCGCCAGTTAAAAGAAGAGGGCGATCTAGCTGCAGCAAGGGATTTGCTGATTGATAAAATGGCTGATTACAAAGGGTTTACTGGGGATCATGTCATGATCGTGTTTGACGCCCATCTCGTGCCAGGGAATGAGAAAAAATATAAAAATTACGATGTTGACGTTATTTTTACAAAGGAAAATGAGACGGCCGATGAACGGATTGAACGGTTGGCAAAAACGTTAATGAACGCGCGCACAAAGGTATATGTAGCGACATCTGATTATACTGAGCAATGGACAGTGTTTAGCCAAGGTGCCCTGCGCAAATCGGCACGCGAACTGCTGTACGAAATCGAGGCGGTTGAGCGGGATATTTCCAAAAAACTGAAGGAGATCAAGCAGCACACCCCCATCTCGAAAATGCCGCTCAATGATCGAGTTGCCGAAATTTTTGAAAAATGGAGAAGAGGGCAAAAATGAGCGGTTGACGCTGTAAAAATTTGTACTGTATAATAAATATTAGCGATTGATGCGGTCGGGGGGATCAGCGTGGGGGAATGCTTCAGAGTAGACAATGTCAGAGACTACCAAAAGTTGGATGATGAACAACTTGTCGCACTCGTTCATCAAGGGGATGGGGAAGCGCTTGATTTTTTAATTCACAAATACCAAAACTTTGTGCGCGCCAAAGCCCGCTCGTATTTTTTAGTCGGAGCCGATCGGGAAGATATTGTGCAGGAAGGGATGATCGGGCTGTATAAGGCAGTCCGCGATTTTAAAGGGGACAAGCTCTCCTCATTTAAAGCGTTTGCAGAGCTTTGTATCACAAGGCAAATGATCACCGCTATTAAAACAGCGACCCGCCAAAAACATATCCCGCTCAACTCTTACGTTTCTTTAGACAAGCCCATTTACGATGACGAATCAGACCGGACGCTCATGGATGTGTTGTCCGGTACACAAGCGACGGATCCGGAAGAATTGATTGTCAACCGCGAGGAAGTCGACGATATTGAGCTGAAGATGGCGGAGCTGCTAAGCGATCTAGAGCGGAAAGTGCTTGCCTTATATTTAGATGGGCGCTCGTACCAAGAAATTTCGGAAGAGTTGAACCGCCATGTCAAATCGATCGACAACGCTTTGCAACGTGTGAAGCGGAAGCTCGAGAAATATTTGGAATATCGGGAGATTAGCTTATAAGCAGCGTACCATCCTGAGGCAAAGGAAGACCAAAAGATAGCATTGACAGCAGAAACATGGGTATGATAAATTTTTATGGACATCCTGCGGAAACGGTGAAATGTTTATGCGCCAAAAAGTAACCCTGGCTTGCGAGCAGTGCGGAAGCCGAAATTATACAACGACAAAACAGATGGGCCGCCTCGGTGAGCGCCTGACGGCCAACAAATTTTGCTCAGTATGCAACAAACATACCGTCCATCGCGAAACGAAATGAGCGGTGGCGACAGTTTTGAGCAATCGTGGAGGTACGAGTGATGCAGCGAGTAACCAACTTTTTTAAAGAGGTCGTACGCGAACTGAAAAAGGTAAGTTGGCCAAACCGGAAGGAGTTAGTCAACTATACGGCGGTTGTGTTGGCCACGGTGGCGTTTTTCACCGTCTTTTTTGCCGTTATCGATCTCGGAATTTCACAGTTAATTCGCCTTGTGTTTGAATAAGAGGGCGAATGATATGCTATAATGAAAGATAATCGTAAGAGTATGGAACCCGGCAACGGGTTTTTGTTTTGCATAAAAAATGAAAACCGCCCTAGGGAGGCTCGCTGATGGAGAAAAACTGGTATGTCGTCCATACATATTCAGGATACGAAAATAAAGTGAAAGCGAACTTGGAAAAACGTGTTGAATCAATGGGGATGCAAGATAAAATTTTCCGTGTTGTCGTCCCCGAGGAGACGGAGACGGACATTAAGAATGGAAAGCGGAAAACGACGAAAAAGAAAGTGTTCCCTGGTTATGTGCTTGTTGAAATGGTCATGACCGACGATTCATGGTACGTTGTGCGCAACACACCGGGCGTTACCGGGTTTGTCGGTTCAAGTGGAGCAGGTTCGAAACCGACACCGCTCATGGAAGAAGAAGTAAAACTGATTTTAAAACGGATGGGCATGCCGCTCGCTGAGGTGGATGTCGACTACGAGGTGAACGAGACCGTCCGGATTAAAGAAGGGCCATTTGCGAATTTCACTGGAAAAGTTGAAGCGATTGACCCTGATAAACAGAAAGTAAAACTGCTTGTCGACATGTTCGGACGCGAAACGCGGGTGGAGCTGGAGTTTTCACAAATAGAAAAAATCTAATGGCAAAGAACTTGCAATCACTATTGAAAAGTGATAATATTTTAAAGTCAGTATGTCTTGGGTCTTAGACAAGGCATACAGCGATGAACTTATACCCGCTGTATAAGGGAGCAAACGTGCTTTATGCGCTGATCCTCTCGATGGAAACGGGAGATATGGAGACGGCTCGTTAGACTGGAGCCGAATGAGTGGGAGGGGCAATCCCTATTACCACATCACGGACTTAAGGAGGTGTGTCTCGTGGCGAAAAAAGTAATCAAGATCGTCAAACTGCAAATTCCTGCAGGAAAAGCGAATCCGGCGCCGCCAGTAGGTCCTGCGCTAGGTCAAGCCGGTGTTAATATTATGGCGTTTTGTAAAGAGTTTAATGCCCGTACCGCTGACCAAGCAGGGTTGATCATTCCGGTTGAAATTACGGTTTTTGAAGACCGTTCATTTACATTCATCACCAAAACGCCGCCAGCCGCTGTATTGCTGAAAAAAGCGGCCGGCATTGAATCGGGCTCCGGCGAACCGAACCGCAATAAAGTGGCGACGATCAAACGCGACAAAGTGCGTGAGATCGCTGAGCTGAAAATGCCGGATTTGAATGCAGCGAGCATTGAAGCAGCCATGCGCATGGTTGAAGGTACGGCTCGCAGCATGGGCATCGTGATTGAAGACTAAGGCCAGCGTGTTGTCCGGGGAGGTTGCGTATTCCGCAACCTCTCTCTCCATGGGCAAAAAAAGCGTTTGCTATTTGTTGGGTTAAGGATAGACCGCCTCAGCAGGCGGCTTTTCGCTGAATGGTGTACCTTCGAAAGAGACGAAGGTTGTTTCGTCGTGGGAGGTTTTTTCCGTTAAAACCACAATCAAGGAGGATTTTGACATGCCGAAAAGAGGGAAAAAGTACTTAGAAGCGTTGAAGCTCGTTGACCGCTTCAAAGCATACCCGGTTGCCGAAGCGATCGAGCTTGTGAAAAAAACGAACGTCGCTAAATTTGACGCGACGGTTGAAGTTGCGTTTCGTTTAGGTGTTGACCCGAAAAAAGCGGATCAACAAATTCGCGGTGCTGTCGTTCTGCCGCACGGTACAGGGAAAGTGGCACGCGTGTTAGTGTTCGCGAAAGGGGAAAAAGCGAAAGAAGCAGAAGCAGCTGGCGCTGACTATGTCGGCGATACGGAATATATCAACAAAATCCAACAAGGTTGGTTTGACTTCGATGTTGTTGTGGCCACGCCGGACATGATGGGTGAAGTCGGTAAACTTGGCCGCATTTTAGGACCGAAAGGGTTAATGCCAAACCCGAAAACTGGTACGGTTACATTTGATGTGACGAAAGCCGTGCAAGAAATCAAAGCCGGTAAAGTAGAATACCGCGTTGATAAAGCTGGTAACATTCATGTGCCGATCGGCAAAGTCTCGTTTGACAACGAAAAACTAGCTGAAAACTTCGCAACGATTTACGAAGCGATTTTGAAAGCAAAACCGGCAGCAGCTAAAGGGACGTATGTCAAAAACGTAACGATTACGTCGACAATGGGTCCTGGCATTAAAGTTGACCCGACGACCGTAGCGGTTGCACAATAAACGGTTGACTTTTGTCGCTTAGTCTGATAGAATGCCATTTGGTTGAACAAACGAATATCATTTGTACCGTAGACAGTAGGTGCCTTTTCGGGCTTAATTTCCTACCGAGGTATGTGGACGATAGACAGCGCGCCATCGATCGCGGCGCGTTGAACGATACCTCCATGTCTACGTGGCATGGGGGTTTTTCATTGAACTACCGAACGGTATAAGTGGTATTCCGCTATTTTCTTTGCAGGAGGTGCAGGACGTGTCGAGCGCGATTGAACTGAAAAAACAAGTGGTCGCTGAGATCGCGGATAAATTCCGTGCCAGCAAGGCGACTGTCATCGTCGATTACCGCGGCTTGAACGTGGCGGAAATGACCGAGCTGCGCAAACAGTTGCGCGAAGCAGGTATTGAGTTCAAAGTGTACAAAAACACGATGACCCGCCGGGCGCTCGCGGAAATCGGCCTGGAAGGATTGGATGAGGTGTTTACCGGCCCGAACGCCATTGCGTTCAGCAATGAAGATGTTGTAGCGCCGGCGAAAATTTTAAGCGAATTTGCGAAAACGCATGAGGCGTTGGAAATCAAAGGTGGCGTTATTGAAGGAAGCGTCGCTAGCAAAGAAGAAATCGACGCCTTGGCGAAACTTCCATCCCGCGAAGGGTTACTCTCGATGTTGCTTAGCGTTCTTCAAGCCCCGATCCGCAACTTTGCGCTTGCGGTTAAAGCGGTGGCCGACAAACAAGAGGAACAAGGCGCGTAATGGCGCATATCGATGTGCATAACGAATATTAACACAAGGAGGAAACGATGATGACGAAAGAACAAATCATTGAAGCAGTGAAAAATATGACGGTATTGGAATTAAATGAATTAGTAAAAGCTATTGAAGAAGAATTCGGCGTAACGGCTGCAGCTCCGGTTGTTGTTGCTGGCGGTGCGGCAGCTGGCGGTGAAGCAGCAGCTGAGAAAACAGAATTCGATGTTATCCTTGCTGATGCTGGTGCGCAAAAAATTAAAGTTATCAAAGTTGTTCGTGAAATCACTGGCCTCGGCTTGAAAGAAGCAAAAGACTTAGTTGACAACACGCCGAAACCGCTCAAAGAAGCTGTTTCGAAAGAAGAAGCTGAAGAAATTAAAGCAAAACTTGAAGAAGTTGGCGCGAAAGTTGAAGTGAAGTAATCGTGTCGCTATAAAAAAGGGGCTGACCCAGGCAAGGGGCGGCCTCTTTTTTGTTACACTATATATCGGGGGCTAATGCAGCTTGTCAACAGAGGAGGGATGATTGTGAGCGAACATTATTACTCAGCTAACCCGACGTCTGAGCGAAATCCCCAAACGTGGACGTTTACTTTGCGCGGACATGAATTCCGCTTTACGACCGACAGTGGGGTCTTTTCAAAGCGCGAGGTTGATTTCGGTACGCGTTTACTGATTGAAACGTTTCAAGAACCGGACGTTGCCGGTGATTTGTTAGATGTCGGTTGCGGGTACGGCCCGATCGGCCTCGCTTTAGCCAAATCGTTTCCCGATCGGCGGGTCCAGATGATCGATGTCAATGAACGGGCGTTAGAGCTAGCGGAAGAAAACAAGCAAGCAAACGGTATCCATAATGCCATCATTTATAAAAGCGACTTGTTTTCAGAAGTTGGGGAACAGCGATTTGCGGCAGTGATCACCAATCCGCCGATTCGGGCTGGCAAGCGGGTCGTCCATGCGATCTTTGAGCAAAGCCGAGCGCACCTAGTTGATAATGGAGAGCTGTGGGTTGTCATTCAAAAGAAGCAAGGTGCCCCATCCGCACTGCAAAAGCTGAAAGAATGGTTTGTGGCTGTTGAGGTCGTTGCGAAGAAAAAAGGATATTATATCATAAAGGCGAAAAAATGTTGACACCGTTTTTTTATTGTGGTAGCATTATAAAATGCTAAATATGCACATTTCCCGTGTAAAGGGGATGACGTATAATTTTGGACGCAATGGAAAAAATGATAAAATCAATAAATAGCTAAACATATGGTTTTCTACTGGATAGAAACCATTTTCTTTTTTTCGCCATCTAACATCTGGTTTCCTCGCGCCGGGAGCATGTTGAATCCCCTTAACGAAACGGTGGTGCCACAGCCAAGCCGTTTCCATCCGGACGGCGGGGGCCGGCCGCATGCATGCCTAGCGCTGTGCCTCGGAAGACGGAGCGGCCATAATGCCTTGGCGGCATATCTCGCCAAGCGAGATGGATGGGCACGATGTTCCGCTTCCGGTTTTCACTAATGTCTACATTTGAGGGGTGAATCACTCTTGACAGGCCGACTAGTTCAATATGGGCGACACCGCCAAAGAAGAAGTTATGCACGCATTAGCGAAGTGCTGGAATTGCCGAACTTAATTGAAATTCAAACGTCCTCCTATCAATGGTTTCTCGATGAAGGGCTGCGGGAAATGTTCAAAGAAATTTCCCCGATCGAAGATTTTTCTGGCAATCTTTCTCTTGAATTTATCGACTATAGCTTAGGGGAGCCGAAATACTCGGTTGAAGAGGCAAAAGAACGCGATGTTACATATGCAGCACCGCTTCGCGTGAAAGTCCGCCTCATCAATAAAGAGACGGGCGAAGTGAAAGAACAAGACGTGTTTATGGGCGATTTCCCACTGATGACGGAAACCGGCACGTTTATCATCAACGGAGCGGAACGCGTCATCGTCTCTCAGCTCGTTCGCTCGCCAAGCGTCTATTATAGTGATAAAGTCGATAAAAATGGGAAACGCGGCTATTCGGCAACAGTGATTCCGAACCGCGGCGCATGGCTTGAATATGAAACCGATGCGAAAGACGTCGTTTACGTTCGTATCGACCGCACCCGTAAACTTCCTGTTACGGTGCTTCTTCGTGCGCTCGGGTTCAGCTCCGATCAAGAAATCATCGACTTGCTTGGTGATAACGAATATTTGCGCAATACGCTCGAAAAAGATAATACCGACAGCACGGAAAAAGCGTTGATCGAAATTTATGAGCGTCTCCGCCCGGGTGAACCACCGACGCTAGAGAATGCGAAAAGCTTGCTCGCGTCACGCTTTTTTGACCCGAAACGCTACGATCTAGCTAGCGTAGGACGCTATAAAATCAACAAAAAACTTCATATTAAAAACCGTTTGTTTAACCAGCGGTTGGCGGAAACGATTGCTGATCCGGAAACAGGAGAAATCATCGCCGAAGCTGGAACGATGATCGACCGCCGGACGCTGAACCGTCTGTTGCCTTATTTAGAAAAAGGTGCCGGGTTGCAGACGTACCGGCCGACTGAAGGGGTAGCCGACGGACAAATTTCAGTGCAAACGGTAAAAATCTATGCGCCAAATGACCCAGACAATGAAAAAGTCATCAACATTATCGGCAATGGTTTTATTGCTGAGGATGTGAAACATATTACACCGGCGGATATTATTGCGTCGATCAGCTATTTCTTTAACTTGCTTCACGGTGTTGGCGATACGGATGATATCGACCATTTGGGTAATCGTCGCCTTCGTTCGGTCGGCGAACTGTTGCAAAACCAATTCCGTATCGGTTTGTCGCGCATGGAACGCGTCGTGCGCGAGCGCATGTCAATCCAAGATGCGAACACGATTACACCGCAGCAACTGATCAACATTCGCCCGGTGATTGCGGCGGTTAAAGAGTTTTTCGGCAGCTCACAGCTGTCACAGTTTATGGATCAAACGAACCCATTGGCTGAGTTGACGCATAAACGCCGTCTTTCTGCGCTTGGTCCTGGCGGATTGACGCGGGAGCGCGCCGGATTTGAAGTGCGTGACGTTCACTATTCTCACTATGGACGGATGTGTCCGATCGAGACGCCAGAAGGTCCGAACATCGGGTTGATTAACTCACTGTCTACCTACGCGAAAGTGAACAAATTCGGCTTTATTGAAACACCATACCGACGCGTCGATCCGGAGACAGGGAAAGTTACGGATCAAATTGATTATTTAACGGCCGACGAGGAAGACAACTATGTCGTGGCGCAAGCGAACGTGCCTCTTGCGGAAGATGGAACGTTCCTTGAGGAAAACGTCATCGCTCGTTTCCGCGGTGAAAACATTGTTGTCAAACGCGACCGCGTCGACTATATGGACGTTTCGCCAAAGCAAGTTGTTTCTGCAGCAACGGCATGTATTCCGTTTTTGGAAAACGACGACTCGAACCGCGCCTTGATGGGGGCGAACATGCAGCGTCAAGCGGTACCGCTGTTGCAGCCAGAGGCGCCGATCGTCGGTACTGGAATGGAGTACGTCTCAGCGAAAGATTCGGGAGCAGCGATCATCTGCAAGCATCGCGGCATCGTTGAGCGCGTTGAGGCAAAAGAAATTTGGGTGCGTCGGCTCATTGAAGTAGACGGCAAAGAAGTCAAGGGAGATTTAGATAAATACCGCTTGCTCAAATTCGTTCGTTCGAACCAAGGTACATGCTACAATCAGCGTCCGATTGTGAAAAAAGGCGACATCGTCGAAAAAGGGGAAATTTTAGCTGACGGTCCATCCATGGACAAAGGCGAGCTGGCACTCGGCCGCAACGTGCTTGTCGCCTTTATGACATGGGATGGCTACAACTACGAAGACGCGATCATTATGAGCGAACGGCTCGTCAAAGAAGACGTATATACGTCGATCCATATTGAGGAATATGAGGCGGAATCGCGCGACACGAAGCTTGGTCCGGAAGAAATTACGCGCGACATCCCGAACGTGGGCGAGGACGCGTTGAAAAACTTGGATGAGCGCGGCATTGTCCGCATTGGGGCGGAAGTAAAAGACGGCGACTTGCTCGTTGGTAAAGTGACGCCAAAAGGAATGACTGAGTTGACGGCCGAGGAGCGGCTGTTGCACGCGATTTTCGGTGAAAAAGCGCGCGAGGTGCGCGACACATCGCTGCGTGTCCCGCACGGTGGCGGCGGCATTGTCCTCGATGTGAAAGTATTCAATCGCGAAGATGGTGACGAGCTCCCGCCAGGTGTCAACCAGCTTGTCCGTGTCTACATTGTGCAAAAACGGAAAATTTCCGAAGGTGACAAAATGGCGGGTCGTCACGGGAACAAAGGGGTTATTTCCCGTATTCTTCCGGAAGAAGATATGCCGTTCCTGCCAGACGGCACGCCGATCGATATCATGTTAAACCCGCTCGGCGTTCCGTCGCGGATGAACATCGGGCAAGTGTTTGAGCTGCATCTTGGTATGGCAGCCAAAAAGCTCGGTTTGCATATTGCTTCCCCGGTCTTTGACGGAGCCACGGAGGAAGATGTGTGGAACATTCTCGAAGAGGCTGGCATGGCTCGCGATGCAAAAACCGTGCTCTATGACGGTCGGACAGGGGAACCGTTTGACAACCGCGTGTCGGTCGGAATCATGTATATGATTAAGCTTGCCCACATGGTTGATGACAAGCTTCACGCCCGTTCAACTGGCCCGTATTCGCTCGTCACCCAGCAGCCGCTTGGCGGTAAGGCGCAATTTGGCGGTCAGCGCTTTGGTGAGATGGAAGTATGGGCGCTTGAGGCATATGGGGCGGCATATACGCTGCAAGAAATTTTGACCGTCAAGTCCGACGATGTCGTTGGCCGTGTCAAAACGTACGAGGCGATCGTCAAAGGGGAAAACATTCCAGAACCGGGTGTACCGGAGTCGTTTAAAGTATTGATTAAAGAACTCCAAAGCTTGGGTATGGACGTTACGATTTTGACGAGCGATGAACAAGAAATCAACATGGAAAACTTTGATGATGACGACGACCATGCGCCGGATGCCATCATGGTAGACGTTAAGCCGGTCGAATCGGAAGAAGCTGACGAAGAAAAAAATGCGGTAACGAAAGAGTAACCGACAATGACGGCTAGGCGGGGAGCGTTCCCCGCCATAGGCCGTTAAAGCGAACGGATGACGAACAAGCCACGGAGTAAAACCGACGGATCAAAGAGGGAGGTATACCCCTTGCTAGATGTCAATAAGTTTGAGTACATGAAAATCGGGCTCGCTTCCCCGGAGAAAATTCGTTCCTGGTCGTACGGTGAGGTTAAAAAACCAGAAACGATCAACTATCGGACGTTAAAGCCGGAAAAAGACGGACTATTTTGCGAGCGCATTTTCGGCCCGACGAAAGACTGGGAGTGCCATTGCGGCAAATATAAGCGCGTCCGCTACAAAGGGGTTGTTTGTGACCGTTGCGGCGTCGAAGTGACGCGTTCCAAAGTCCGCCGTGAACGGATGGGCCATATCGAGCTCGCCGCTCCGGTTTCGCACATTTGGTATTTTAAAGGCATCCCGAGCCGGATGGGTCTTGTGCTTGATATGTCGCCGCGGGCGCTTGAGGAAGTTATTTACTTTGCTTCTTACGTCGTCACCGACCCAGGTGATACGCCGCTGGAGAAAAAACAGCTGTTGTCGGAAAAAGAATACCGCGCCTATCGCGAGAAATATGGTCAATCGTTCCAAGCATCAATGGGGGCTGAGGCGATTAAAAAGCTGCTCCAAGACATTGACTTGGATAAAGAAGTGGCCACACTGAAAGAAGAGCTGAAAACAGCGCAAGGGCAACGGCGCGCCCGCATTATTAAACGACTTGAGGTGCTTGAGTCATTCCGCAGCTCCGGGAATGATCCAGCTTGGATGGTGCTTGATGTGCTGCCGGTCATTCCGCCGGAACTCCGCCCGATGGTTCAGCTCGATGGCGGACGGTTTGCGACATCGGACTTAAACGATTTATACCGCCGTGTCATCAACCGCAACAACCGGTTGAAACGGTTGCTTGACCTTGGCGCACCGAACATCATCGTGCAAAACGAGAAGCGGATGTTGCAAGAGGCAGTCGATGCTTTGATCGACAACGGCCGCCGCGGCCGCCCAGTAACTGGGCCGGGGAACCGCCCGTTAAAGTCGCTTTCCCATATGCTGAAAGGAAAGCAAGGGCGCTTCCGGCAAAACTTGCTCGGTAAACGGGTCGACTACTCTGGTCGTTCGGTTATTGTAGTCGGTCCAAACTTAAAAATGTATCAATGCGGACTGCCGAAAGAAATGGCGCTCGAGCTGTTTAAGCCGTTCGTCATGAAAGAACTCGTTGAGCGGGGCTTGGCGCACAACATTAAAAGCGCGAAGCGGAAAATTGAGCGCGTGCATCCGGAAGTATGGGATGTGCTTGAAGATGTCATTAAAGAACATCCGGTGCTGTTAAACCGTGCTCCGACGCTTCACCGCCTCGGTATTCAGGCGTTTGAGCCGACGCTTGTCGAGGGGCGTGCGATCCGTCTTCATCCGCTCGTTTGTACGGCGTACAACGCGGACTTTGACGGCGACCAAATGGCGGTGCACGTGCCGCTGTCCGCTGAAGCACAAGCTGAAGCGCGTTTGTTGATGCTGGCGGCGCAAAACATTTTGAACCCGAAAGATGGAAAACCGGTCGTTACGCCTTCGCAGGACATGGTTTTAGGAAACTATTACTTGACGATGGAACGCGAAGGGGCAATCGGCGAGGGCATGGTATTCAAGGATACGGACGAAGCGCTGCTTGCTTATCATAACGGCTATGTCCATCTCCATTCACGCATCGCTATCCATGCCGGCTCGCTGAAAAACGAAACGTTTACTCCGGAACAAAACAACAAGCTGTTGCTGACGACGGTTGGAAAACTCATTTTCAATGAAATTTTGCCGAAGTCGTTCCCGTACATTAACGAGCCGACGACGGAAAATATCGAAGGGCGGACGCCGGATAAGTACTTCTTGGATAAAGGGGTCGACGTGCGCGAAGAGATCCGCAAGCGCGAACTCGTGCCGCCGTTTAAGAAAAAAGTGCTTGGGCAAATTATCGCCGAAGTATTTAAGCGGTTCAAAATTACCGAAACATCAAAGATGCTCGACCGCATGAAAGATCTCGGTTTCCAATACTCAACGAAAGCCGGTATTACGATTGGTGTTTCCGATATCGTCGTTCTGCCGGAAAAACAAGAAATTTTGGATGAAGCTCAAGCGAAAGTCGACACCGTGTTGAAACAGTTCCGCCGCGGATTGATTACCGACGAAGAACGGTATGAGCGCGTCATCTCTGTTTGGAGTGCGGCGAAAGATAAAATTCAAGATCGGTTGATGAAATCGCTCGATAAGCGCAACCCGATCTTTATGATGAGCGATTCCGGGGCGCGCGGTAACGCCTCGAACTTTACGCAGCTCGCAGGGATGCGCGGTTTAATGGCTAACCCGGCCGGCCGGATTATCGAGCTGCCGATCAAATCGTCGTTCCGTGAAGGCTTAACGGTATTGGAGTACTTTATCTCGACGCACGGCGCGCGCAAAGGGTTGGCGGATACGGCGTTGAAAACGGCCGACTCAGGTTATCTCACGAGACGTCTTGTTGACGTGGCGCAAGATGTCATCGTCCGTGAAGAAGATTGCGGCACGGATCGCGGCATTTTGGCGCGGGCGTTAACGGACGGCACGGAAGTTGTCGTCAAGCTTGAAGAGCGTCTTGTCGGCCGCTATGCGCACAAGACGGTGCACCATCCGGAAACGGGTGAAGTGATCGTCCGCAAAGATGAGATGATCACAGAAGATATCGCCAATGAGATCATCAAGGCTGGCATTACCGAAGTATGGATTCGTTCTGTCTTTGCTTGCAACACGCGCCATGGTGTGTGCAAAAAATGTTACGGCCGCAACATGGCGACAGGTATGGATGTTGAAGTTGGCGAGGCGGTCGGCATCATCGCTGCCCAATCAATCGGTGAGCCGGGTACGCAGTTGACGATGCGGACGTTCCATACGGGCGGTGTTGCTGGGGACGATATCACTCAAGGTTTGCCTCGGGTACAAGAGCTGTTTGAAGCACGCAACCCGAAAGGGCAAGCCGTCATCTCGGAAATTGACGGCACGGTCGTTGCGATTAATGAAACGCGCGACAATCAATATGAAATCGTCGTGCAAAGCGAAGTGGAGACACGCTCTTATGTGGCTCCGTACAATGCACGCCTGAAAGTCGAAGAAGGGCAACACGTTGAACGCGGCCAAGAGCTGACGGAAGGTTCGGTCGACCCGAAACAGTTGTTGCGCGTGCGTGATATTACGTCTGTCCAAGAATACTTGCTCCGTGAAGTGCAAAAAGTGTACCGGATGCAAGGGGTTGAAATTAGCGATAAGCACATTGAAGTCATGGTGCGACAAATGCTGCGCAAAGTGCGCGTTATCGATGCCGGCGATACAGATGTGTTGCCAGGCACGCTTTTGGACGTTCATCAGTTCACGGATGTCAACGCTCAAGCTATTCGGGAAGGAAAGCGGCCAGCAACAGCCCGCCCGGTGCTGCTCGGTATTACGAAAGCGTCGCTTGAAACGGATTCGTTCTTGTCGGCCGCTTCGTTCCAAGAAACGACGCGCGTCTTGACCGATGCAGCGATCAAAGGAAAACGGGATGAGCTGCTCGGCTTGAAAGAAAACGTCATTATCGGCAAACTTGTCCCGGCGGGAACAGGCATGGCCCGCTACCGCAACGTAAAACCTGCCGTCAAGAAGGAAACGGCTAGTGATACCGTTCCATCTAATTAAAAAGTAACGGGGATGGCCGGCTAAGGTGCCCTTGGCCGGCTCTTCCTTGATGAAAAAATTCAGTTGACAACGAACAGAGAAAGTGGTAGTCTAATAAAGGTGTTCCAACAACCTGGTACTTTGGAGGATATGTTACATGTCTTATGAAAAAGTATTACAGGCTGGGAAAATCGTCATTGGAACCAAACAAACGATAAGGGCTTTAAAGGAAGGAAAGGCAGCGGAAGTGATCGTGGCAGAAGATGCCGATTTGCCGATTATCGAAAAAGTGATGGCAGCAGCCAATGAGGCGAACGTGCCGATCACGAAAGTCGATTCGATGAAAAAACTCGGCAAGGCATGTAAAATCCAAGTCGGTGCAGCTGCGGTAGCGATCCTCCGTTGATTGCTTTACCTTTAAAACCTTTGTTTGCATAAACGATGAACCACCTGGATATGTGGGCTTAAACGATACGTGTGAAAGGAGGATTTTTTCATGCCTACAATTAACCAACTGGTCCGTAAAGGGCGCCAGAAAAAAGTATTTAAGTCAAAATCCCCTGCATTGAACAAAGGGTACAACAGCTTCAAAAAAGAACAAACGAACGTGTCGTCTCCACAAAAACGCGGCGTATGTACGCGTGTCGGCACGATGACGCCGAAAAAACCGAACTCGGCGCTTCGGAAATATGCCCGTGTCCGCCTGACGAACGGGATTGAAGTGACGGCTTACATCCCGGGAATCGGCCATAACTTGCAAGAACACAGCGTCGTGCTCATCCGTGGCGGACGTGTTAAAGACTTGCCAGGGGTACGCTACCATATCGTTCGTGGTGCATTGGATACAGCGGGCGTAGCAAACCGGATGCAAGGTCGTTCGAAATACGGCGCGAAAAAGCCAAAAGCAGCGAAAAAATAATGAAGTGAAGAGAATTTTTTCCTGAAAGGAGGAAAAACTATGCCACGTAGAGGCCCAGTTGCTAAACGTGACGTATTGCCAGATCCGATTTACAACTCGAAACTTGTCACCCGTTTGATCAATAAAATCATGATCGACGGAAAAAAATCGAAAGCACAAAAAATTCTTTACACTGCGTTTGATATTATCCGTGAACGCACGGGTAAAGATCCAATGGAAGTGTTCGAACAAGCGTTGAAAAACGTTATGCCAGTGTTGGAAGTACGCGCTCGCCGCGTTGGTGGGGCGAACTACCAAGTTCCGGTCGAAGTTCGTCCGGATCGTCGCGTTTCCCTCGGATTGCGCTGGCTCGTGCAATATTCCCGTCTCCGCGGTGAAAAAACGATGGAAGAACGCTTGGCGAACGAGATTATGGATGCAGCCAACAACACGGGTGCAGCAGTGAAAAAACGCGAAGATACGCATAAAATGGCTGAAGCGAACAAAGCGTTTGCTCATTACCGCTGGTAAGGAGCGCTGCTCAAAGGAAATAGGTGAGAAGGCACGCGTGATGTTGCCTGTTCACCTATCTTCCTGTATATTGTGGCCCTTTCAGCTGCATGCATCTAGCTTCTCTTAATCAATTCAAAGAGAGTTGCGCCATAGATGGCGTCGCCATCTACTTATATTTTATTTTGTAAGGAAGGAGAAAATAACCACTATGGCAAGAGAGTTCTCCTTAGAAAACACTCGTAACATAGGAATCATGGCGCACATTGACGCCGGAAAAACGACGACGACGGAACGAATCCTGTTCTACACAGGCCGCGTTCATAAAATCGGGGAAACGCATGAAGGCTCAGCTACGATGGACTGGATGGAACAAGAGCAAGAGCGCGGGATTACGATTACGTCGGCGGCGACAACGGCGCAATGGAAAGGCCATCGCATCAACATCATCGACACGCCAGGGCACGTCGACTTCACGGTTGAGGTTGAACGTTCGTTGCGCGTGTTGGACGGAGCCATTACAGTTCTTGACGCCCAATCTGGTGTAGAACCGCAAACGGAAACAGTTTGGCGTCAAGCGACTACATATGGTGTTCCGCGGATTGTATTCGTCAACAAAATGGACAAAATCGGTGCGGACTTCTTGTATGCGGTAAAAACGCTCCATGACCGCTTACAAGCGAATGCCTACCCGGTGCAGTTGCCGATCGGCGCTGAAGACCAATTCACCGGCATTATTGACCTCGTGGAAATGTGTGCATACCATTACCACGACGACCTTGGCAAAAACATCGAACGCATCGAAATTCCGGAAGACTACCGCGATTTAGCGGAAGAATATCATGGCAAGCTCATTGAGGCTGTTGCGGAACTCGATGAAGAGCTGATGATGAAATATTTAGAAGGAGAAGAAATTACGAAAGAAGAGCTGAAAGCCGCAATCCGTAAGGCGACGATCAACGTTGAATTCTATCCAGTCTTCTGCGGTTCAGCTTTTAAAAACAAAGGTGTTCAGCTGCTTCTTGACGGGGTTGTCGACTACTTGCCGTCTCCGTTAGATATCCCGGCGATTCGCGGTATCATTCCGGATACGGAAGAAGAAGTGGCTCGCGAAGCACGCGATGACGCTCCGTTCTCCGCGTTGGCATTCAAAATTATGACTGACCCGTACGTTGGGAAGTTGACGTTCTTCCGCGTCTACTCCGGAACGCTTGATTCCGGTTCTTACGTCATGAACTCAACGAAACGGAAGCGTGAACGGATCGGTCGCTTGCTGCAAATGCATGCGAACCACCGTCAAGAAATTTCGACAGTCTATGCCGGTGATATTGCGGCAGCAGTAGGTTTAAAAGAAACAACGACCGGCGATACTCTATGTGATGAGAAAAATCTTGTCATCTTAGAGTCGATGCAATTCCCAGAGCCGGTTATCTCGGTGGCGATCGAACCGAAATCGAAAGCCGACCAAGATAAGATGGGTCAAGCATTGCAAAAACTGCAAGAGGAAGACCCGACATTCCGTGCGCATACCGATCCGGAAACAGGACAAACGATCATTTCCGGGATGGGCGAGCTGCACTTGGACATTATCGTCGACCGGATGCGTCGCGAATTCAAAGTCGAGGCGAACGTTGGTGCACCGCAAGTTGCTTACCGTGAAACGTTCCGTCAATCGGCTCAAGTCGAAGGGAAATTTATTCGCCAGTCCGGTGGTCGTGGTCAGTACGGTCACGTTTGGATCGAATTCACACCGAACGAACGCGGTAAAGGCTTTGAATTTGAAAATGCGATCGTCGGTGGGGTCGTTCCGAAAGAGTACGTGCCGGCTGTTCAAGCTGGATTGGAAGAAGCGATGCAAAACGGTGTCTTAGCTGGCTACCCGGTTGTTGACATCAAAGCGAAACTGTTTGATGGATCGTACCATGATGTCGACTCGAGTGAGATGGCGTTCAAAATTGCTGCTTCGATGGCGTTGAAAAACGCGGCAGCGAAGTGTGAACCGGTTCTGCTTGAACCGATCATGAAAGTAGAAGTCGTCATCCCTGAAGAATACCTCGGCGACATTATGGGTGACATCACATCCCGCCGCGGTCGCGTCGAAGGGATGGAAGCGCGCGGAAACGCCCAAGTTGTTCGTGCAATGGTGCCGCTGGCCGAAATGTTCGGTTATGCAACATCGCTCCGTTCGAACACGCAAGGGCGTGGAACGTTCTCGATGGTATTTGACCATTACGAAGAAGTTCCGAAAAACATCGCCGATGAAATTATCAAAAAAAATAAAGGCGAATAATTGATTTCTCTTGCTAGTTTCGCTATAAATACTTATGTAAGACTTGGGAACATCTTGTTCCCAAGCATCCTATAATTACTTAACTATATCAATCCATATTTTATTTAAGGAGGATCTTTCTCATGGCTAAAGCGAAATTTGAGCGTACGAAACCGCACGTCAACATTGGCACGATCGGCCACGTTGACCATGGGAAAACGACGTTGACAGCTGCGATCACGACAGTTCTTGCGAAACAAGGTAAAGCAGAAGCGAGAGCGTACGACCAAATCGACGCTGCTCCGGAAGAGCGTGAACGCGGAATCACGATTTCGACGGCTCACGTTGAGTATGAAACAGAAAACCGTCACTATGCGCACGTTGACTGCCCGGGCCACGCTGACTACGTGAAAAACATGATCACGGGCGCAGCGCAAATGGACGGCGCGATCCTTGTTGTATCGGCTGCTGACGGTCCGATGCCGCAAACTCGCGAACACATTCTTCTTTCCCGCCAAGTCGGTGTTCCGTACATCGTTGTTTTCTTGAACAAATGCGACATGGTGGACGACGAAGAATTGCTTGAACTCGTTGAAATGGAAGTTCGCGATCTTCTTTCTGAATATGACTTCCCGGGCGACGAAGTGCCGGTTATCAAAGGTTCGGCATTAAAAGCGCTCGAAGGCGATGCACAATGGGAAGAAAAAATCGTTGAACTGATGAACGCGGTTGACGAGTACATCCCAACTCCGCAACGTGAAGTAGACAAACCGTTCATGATGCCGGTTGAGGACGTCTTCTCGATCACGGGTCGTGGTACGGTTGCAACGGGCCGTGTTGAGCGCGGTACGTTAAAAGTTGGTGACCCGGTTGAAATCATCGGTCTTTCGGACGAGCCGAAATCGACGACTGTTACGGGTGTAGAAATGTTCCGTAAGCTTCTCGACCAAGCAGAAGCTGGTGACAACATCGGTGCGCTTCTCCGCGGTGTATCGCGTGACGAAGTTGAGCGCGGTCAAGTATTGGCGAAACCGGGCTCGATCACGCCACACACGAAATTTAAAGCACAAGTTTACGTTCTGACGAAAGAAGAAGGCGGACGCCATACTCCGTTCTTCTCGAACTACCGTCCGCAATTCTACTTCCGTACAACGGACGTAACGGGCATCATCACGCTTCCAGAAGGCGTTGAAATGGTTATGCCTGGCGACAACGTTGAAATGACGGTTGAACTGATCGCTCCGATCGCGATCGAAGAAGGTACGAAATTCTCGATCCGTGAAGGCGGCCGCACGGTTGGTGCTGGTTCCGTATCGGAAATCATTGAGTAATCAATGAAAAAAGGATGTCCAGTTGATGGACATCCTTTTTCTTTTAGCTAGACATTTCGTTTTATTAGAAGTCTAAGAAATTCTTAATCCGTGAAGGTGCTGGTGAGCGTTCCGGATCGGAAGTGGTACCGAACAGCAACGGCTTCATCATGCCGTTGCTATTCTTTTGGCGGTGGGCTTTCCCAACTTCATCGTCTAGGCATTGTGTTGAAAACGAGGCAGTGGCTATGTATAATGAAGAAGTGTGGGAAAAGCGAAGAAATGGCTTGCAATCTCGCTTACATACAGGTATAATATCAAATGTTGGTCTTTGACTGCGATGAAGCGGAAGGTTGCTGACACACCCGGCTGCTTTGCCACAGCCCTGTGCAGGAAATTTCCGTGGAGAAGTCTATTTTCAAAATAGGCGAAGAAGGAGGGAAACCAAATGGCAAAAGAAAAAATTCGCATTCGTTTAAAAGCTTATGATCATCGAATTTTAGACCAATCGGCGGAGAAAATCGTCGAAACCGCAAAACGTTCTGGGGCAAAGGTATCGGGTCCGATCCCGCTGCCGACGGAAAGAACGGTTTATACGATTTTGCGTGCCGTTCACAAGTACAAAGACTCCCGTGAACAATTTGAAATGCGGACACATAAACGTTTGATCGACATCATTAATCCGACTCCGCAAACAGTTGATTCGTTGATGCGGTTAGATTTGCCGTCGGGCGTTGATATTGAAATTAAACTTTAATCTAGTCGATTAGGAGGTGTGACAAATGACGAAAGGAATCTTAGGAAGAAAAATCGGTATGACGCAAGTATTTGCGGAAAACGGCGATTTGATTCCGGTAACCGTCATCGAAGCGACGCCAAACGTCGTGCTGCAAAAGAAAACGATCGAAAACGACGGTTACGAAGCGATTCAATTAGGATTTGAAGACTTGAGCACAAAGCGAGCCAACAAACCGCAAATCGGCCATGCTGCCAAAGCAAACACGGCACCTAAGCGCTTCATTCGTGAAATCCGCGGTGCTAACGTGAATGAGTATGAAGTTGGCCAAGAAGTAAAAGTTGACATTTTCAGCGAAGGCGACATTGTTGATGTTACAGGCATTTCCAAAGGGAAAGGCTTCCAAGGGGTCATTAAACGTCACGGCCAATCGCGCGGGCCAATGGCTCACGGTTCCCGTTACCATCGTCGTCCGGGTTCGATGGGGGCGATCGCACCGAACCGCGTATTTAAAACGAAAAACTTGCCAGGCCGCATGGGCGGTGAACGCGTTACGATCCAAAACTTGAAGATTGTGAAAGTCGACCCAGAACGCAACTTGCTGCTCATTAAAGGCAACGTACCGGGTCCGAGAAAAGGATTAGTTATCGTGAAAAGCGCCGTTAAAGCGAAGGCGAAGTAACATCTGGCCAAGAAAGGAGGAACTACGTAATGCCAAAAGTAGCATTATATAACCAAAACGGACAGACGATCGGAGAAATCGAATTAAACGATGCCGTTTTTGGTATTGAACCGAATAAACACGTATTGTTCGAAGCAGTTATTATGCAACGCGCCTCGATGCGCCAAGGAACGCATAAAACGAAAAATCGTGCTGAAGTGAGCGGCGGCGGCCGCAAACCATGGCGTCAAAAAGGGACTGGACGTGCTCGCCAAGGTTCGATTCGTTCTCCACAATGGCGGGGCGGTGGTACGGTCTTTGGTCCGGTTCCGCGTAGTTACAGCTACAAATTGCCGAAAAAAGTCCGCCGTTTAGCGATCAAATCTGCATTGTCGTCGAAAGTGCTCGAAAACGACATCGTTGTATTAGATCAACTGTCGCTTGAGGCACCGAAAACGAAAGAAATGGTGAAAATTTTAAATAACCTCGCGGTTGACCGGAAGGCACTCATTGTAACCGACGAGTTGAACGAAAACGTCTATTTGTCGGCGCGCAACATCCCGGGCGTCAAAGTTGTTGCTGCCAACGGCATCAATGTGCTTGACGTGTTAAACCATGACAAGCTCGTCATTACGAAGGCGGCCGTGGAGAAAGTAGAGGAGGTGCTTGCATAATGAAAGACCCTCGCGACATTATTAAGCGCCCCATCATCACGGAAAACACGATGAACTTGGTCGGGCAACGGAAATATACGTTTGAAGTTGACGTCAAAGCGAACAAAACGGAAGTGAAAGACGCCGTTGAGAAAATCTTTGGTGTCAAAGTCGAAAAAGTCAACATTATGAACTATAAAGGGAAATTCAAACGCGTTGGCCGTTACAGCGGCTACACGAATCGTCGCCGCAAAGCGATCGTAACGCTGACGCCGGACAGCAAAGAAATCGAACTGTTTGAAGTGTAATATTAACGAAGAAGGAGGGACATTCCGATGGCGATTAAAAAGTATAAACCGACATCGAACGGCCGTCGCGGTATGACGGTGCTTGATTTCTCGGAAATTACGACAGATCAGCCGGAAAAATCGCTACTTGCCCCGTTAAAGAAAAAAGCGGGCCGCAACAACCAAGGGAAAATTACGGTTCGCCATCAAGGCGGTGGCCATAAGCGCCAATACCGGATTATCGATTTTAAACGTGACAAAGACGGAATTCCAGGACGCGTTGCTACGATCGAATACGATCCGAACCGCTCTGCCAACATCGCGCTCATTAACTATGCAGACGGTGAGAAACGTTATATTCTCGCGCCGAAAAACTTAAAAGTTGGCATGGAAATCATGTCAGGTCCGAACGCGGACATTAAAGTCGGTAACGCACTTCCGCTTGAAAACATCCCGGTCGGTACACTCGTTCACAACATTGAGCTGAAACCAGGCCGTGGCGGTCAATTAGTGCGTGCAGCTGGTACATCGGCGCAAGTGCTCGGGAAAGAAGGCAAATATGTCATCATCCGCTTAGCTTCCGGTGAAGTGCGTATGATTTTGGGTAAATGCCGTGCCACAGTCGGTGAAGTTGGCAACGAGCAACATGAACTTGTCAACATCGGGAAAGCAGGACGCGCTCGCTGGTTAGGCATCCGTCCGACAGTTCGCGGTTCGGTTATGAACCCGGTTGATCACCCGCACGGTGGTGGTGAAGGTAAAGCACCAATCGGACGTAAGTCGCCGATGACGCCATGGGGCAAACCGACGCTCGGATACAAAACGCGCAAAAAGAAAAACAAATCGGATAAATTCATCATCCGTCGCCGCAAGAAGTAATGAACGAGCGCAATTAAGAAGGGAGGTTCACTTATGGGTCGCAGCTTGAAAAAAGGTCCATTTTGCGATGAACATTTGATGAAAAAAATCGAGAAGCTCAATGAAACTGGGCAAAAACAAGTGATCAAAACATGGTCTCGTCGTTCGACGATCTTCCCGCAATTTATCGGCCATACGATCGCCGTATATGACGGCCGTAAACATGTGCCAGTATACATTACAGAGGACATGGTCGGGCATAAACTTGGTGAATTTGCGCCGACGCGCACGTTCCGCGGCCATGCCGGTGACGACAAGAAAACAAAACGGTAATGAGAGGAGGTTCTGAATATGCAAGCTAAAGCTGTTGCGAGAACTGTTCGCATCGCTCCTCGTAAAGCACGCTTAGTCATTGATTTGATCCGCGGGAAAAAAGTCGGCGAAGCGTTCGCTATTTTGCGTCACACGCCAAAAGCCGCTTCCCCGATCATTGAGAAAGTATTGAAATCGGCTGTTGCCAACGCTGAACATAACTATGACATGGATATCAACAACTTGGTTGTTTCTCAAGCGTACGTAAACGAAGGCCCGACGTTGAAACGTTTCCGTCCGCGCGCGAGAGGACAGGCAAGCGCCATTAATAAGCGCACAAGCCATATTACAATCGTCGTTTCAGAAAAGAAGGAGGGATAATCCGTGGGTCAAAAGGTCAACCCGATCGGTCTGCGCATCGGCATCATTCGTGACTGGGAATCGAGATGGTATGCGGAAAAAGACTATGCAGATCTGTTGCACGAGGACTTAAAAGTCCGCGAATACATTAACAAACGCCTGCAAGACGCGGCCGTCTCCCGTGTGGAGATTGAACGTGCAGCCAACCGCGTCAATGTAACGATCCATACGGCCAAACCAGGTATGGTCATCGGGAAAGGCGGCTCGGAAGTTGAAGCGCTCCGCAAAGCGCTCGCGCAATTGACCGGCAAACGTGTCCACATTAATATCGTTGAAATTAAAAAGCCGGATTTGGATGCAAAACTTGTTGCCGAAAATATCGCTCGCCAATTGGAAAACCGCGTTTCGTTCCGCCGGGCGCAAAAACAAGCCATTCAACGGGCAATGCGCGCTGGTGCGAAAGGGATTAAAACGATGGTTTCCGGTCGTTTAGGCGGTGCCGATATCGCTCGTTCGGAACATTACAGCGAGGGGACGGTTCCACTCCATACGTTGCGCGCTGACATCGACTATGCAACGGCAGAAGCGGATACAACGTACGGAAAAATCGGCGTAAAAGTATGGATTTATCGTGGGGAAGTCCTTCCGACAAAGAAAAAAGCTGAGGAAGGAGGAAAATAATCATGTTAATGCCAAAACGCGTCAAATATCGCCGTGAACATCGCGGACGGATGAAAGGTCGCGCAAAAGGCGGTACGGAAGTTCATTTCGGTGAATTCGGTTTGCAAGCCTTAGAATCGGCTTGGATCACAAACCGACAAATCGAGGCAGCCCGCCGTGCGATGACTCGTTACATGAAACGTGGCGGGAAAGTATGGATTCGCATTTTCCCATCCAAACCGTATACAGCTAAGCCGCTTGAAGTGCGGATGGGTTCCGGTAAAGGGGCGCCGGAAGGATGGGTTGCTGTTGTTAAACCGGGCAAAGTAATGTTTGAAGTGGCGGGTGTTTCCGAGGAAGTAGCACGTGAAGCATTGCGTTTGGCTTCTCACAAACTTCCGATCAAATGCAAATTCGTAAAACGTGAAGAAACTGGTGGTGAAGCGTAATGAAAGCGAAAGAAATCCGTGATTTGACCACTGCCGAAATCGAGCAAAAAATTAAATCGTTGAAGGAAGAATTATTCAACCTTCGCTTCCAGCTGGCAACTGGCCAACTGGAAAACACAGCGCGCATCCGCCAAGTGCGCAAAGACATTGCCCGTATGAAAACGATCATTCGCGAACGCGAGCTCGCTGCCAATAAATAATGTTTGAGAGGAGGTTTGCGGAATGAGCGAACGCAATCAACGCAAAGTGTACGTTGGACGGGTTGTATCTGACAAAATGGACAAAACGATTACCGTTTTAGTTGAAACGTACAAAAAACACCCGTTATACGGCAAACGCGTGAAGTACTCGAAAAAATATAAAGCACACGATGAACATAACATTGCTAAAGTCGGCGACATCGTAAAAATTATGGAAACTCGCCCGCTGTCGGCAACGAAACGCTTCCGTTTAGTAGAAGTCGTCGAAAAGGCTGTTATTCTGTAATCGTTCTTCACTTAGTTCGGGGAGATAATTCCGAAAGGAGGTTTCGTCGATGATTCAACAAGAATCTCGCTTAAAAGTAGCTGATAACTCTGGCGCACGCGAAGTGCTTGTCATTAAAGTGCTCGGAGGTTCGGGCCGCCGCTACGCGAACATCGGCGATGTCGTTGTAGCTACGGTTAAAGATGCGACGCCAGGTGGCGTTGTTAAAAAAGGTCAAGTCGTTAAAGCGGTTGTCGTTCGCACGAAACGCGGGGTACGCCGTTCGGATGGTTCGTACATCCGTTTTGACGAAAACGCCTGCGTCATCATTCGTGATGACAAAAGCCCGCGCGGTACGCGTATTTTTGGACCGGTTGCCCGCGAATTGCGCGATAAAGACTTCATGAAAATCATTTCTTTAGCTCCGGAAGTTATTTAATGGAACGGAATAGCGTTTCAAGGAGGTGCGAATCCGATGCATGTAAAAAAAGGTGACAAAGTGCAAGTAATCTCCGGCAAAGACAAAGGCAAACAAGGCGTCATCCTGGCGGCATTTCCGAAGAAAAACCGCGTCATTGTGGAAGGCGTCAATATCGTGAAAAAGCATGCGAAACCGTCGCAAGCGAACCCGCAAGGCGGCATTATTGAAAAAGAAGCGCCAATCCACGTTTCCAAAGTGATGCCGTTGGATCCGAAAACAGGTACGCCGACGCGCGTTGGCTACAAAGTTGTCGACGGCAAAAAAGTGCGCTATGCGAAAAAATCCGGAGAGATTTTGGATAAATAACCGTGACGCAGGAAGGGAGGTACTTTTATGAACCGCCTAAAAGAGAAATATACCAAAGAAGTCGTGCCTGCTCTCATGAGCAAGTTCAACTATAAATCGATCATGCAAGTTCCGAAAATCGAAAAGATCGTCATTAATATGGGTGTCGGCGATGCGGTGCAAAACCCGAAAGCATTAGACAGCGCTGTAGAAGAGCTGACATTGATCGCTGGCCAACGCCCGGTTGTGACACGCGCGAAAAAATCGATCGCTGGTTTCCGCCTTCGTCAAGGAATGCCGATCGGTGCGAAAGTCACGTTGCGTGGTGAACGGATGTATGAATTCCTTGATAAATTGATTTCGGTCTCGCTTCCGCGCGTACGCGACTTCCGCGGCGTATCGAAAAAAGCGTTCGACGGACGCGGTAACTATACGCTCGGTATTAAAGAACAACTCATTTTCCCAGAGATCGACTACGATAAAGTCAATAAAGTGCGCGGCATGGATATCGTGATCGTCACGACGGCCAACACGGATGAAGAAGCGCGTGAATTGTTAACGTTGCTCGGCATGCCATTCCAAAAATAATGATCCCATAACGCAAGGGAGGCGAAATCGTGGCTAAAAAATCGATGATCGCGAAACAAAAACGGACGCCGAAGTTTAAAGTGAGAGCGTACACCCGCTGCGAGCGCTGCGGCCGCCCGCATTCGGTTTACCGCAAATTTAAACTTTGCCGTATTTGTTTCCGTGAACTCGCATATAAAGGTCAACTTCCAGGCATTAAAAAAGCCAGCTGGTAATAAACCCATTGATTGGGAAGGAGGTAAAACAAAATGGTGATGACAGATCCAATTGCTGATATGCTAACTCGCATCCGCAATGCGAACATGGTACGTCACGAAAAACTCGAAGTCCCGGCTTCGAAAATCAAGCGGGAAATCGCCGAGATTTTGAAGCGTGAAGGGTTTATTCGTGATGTGGAATATATCGAAGACAACAAACAAGGTATTCTCCGCATTTTCTTGAAATACGGTCCGAACAACGAACGCGTCATTACCGGGCTGAAACGCATCAGCAAACCAGGGTTGCGCGTATATGTTAAGGCTCATGAAGTGCCGCGCGTCTTAAACGGCTTAGGGATCGCCATTCTCTCGACGTCGCAAGGCATCTTAACAGACAAAGAAGCACGGCAAAAAGGTACGGGCGGCGAAGTAATCGCCTACGTTTGGTAATTTATTTGTTCAAGAATGGAGGTGTTTTTGACATGTCACGTGTCGGCAAAAAACCAATTGAAATTCCTGCCGGTGTCACTGTCACGGTGAACGGCAATACGGTTACGGTCAAAGGCCCGAAAGGGGAATTAACCCGCACGTTCCACCCGGATATTACGATCAACGTTGAAGACAATGTGATCACCGTTACACGCCCAAGCGATGAGAAGCAACATCGCGCGCTTCACGGTACGACGCGCAGCTTGCTTGCTAACATGGTCGAAGGCGTTTCGAAAGGCTATGAAAAAGCCCTTGAGCTGGTCGGTGTCGGATACCGTGCATCGAAACAAGGGAAAAAGCTCGTATTGAGCGTCGGCTACTCTCATCCGGTAGAAATTGAGCCGGAAGAAGGGCTTGAAATTGAAGTGCCAGCTCAAACGAAAGTCATCGTCAAAGGGGCAGACAAACAGCGCGTGGGCGAACTGGCAGCCAACATTCGCGCCGTACGTCCGCCGGAGCCGTATAAAGGTAAAGGTATTCGCTACGAAGGCGAAGTTGTGCGCTTAAAAGAAGGTAAAACTGGTAAATAACGCGGCATAGCGAAGCGAAAGGAGTGACATTCGATGATCACGAAAGTTGACCGAAACGCGGTCCGTAAAAAAAGACACGCGCGCATCCGTAAAAAAATCTTCGGCACAGCTGAACGTCCGCGGTTGAGCGTGTTCCGTTCGAACAAACATATTTACGCGCAAATTATCGACGATGTGAAATCGGCAACGATTGTCAGCGCCTCAACATTGGATAAAGAGTTCAGCTTAGATTCGACAAACAACATTGATGCGGCGAAAAAAGTCGGCGAACTTGTTGCCAAACGGGCGTTAGAGAAAGGCATTAAACAAGTTGTGTTCGACCGCGGTGGCTATTTATATCATGGACGGGTTAAAGCATTAGCGGATGCCGCCCGCGAAGCCGGCTTGGAATTCTAATTAAAGGAGGGACACCGATGCGTCGTATTGATCCAAACAAACTTGAATTGGAAGAGCGTGTAGTCGCGATAAACCGTGTAGCAAAAGTTGTAAAAGGCGGACGTCGCCTGCGCTTTTCAGCTTTAGTCGTTGTCGGCGATAAAAACGGCCATGTTGGATTTGGTACAGGGAAAGCGCAAGAAGTTCCGGAAGCAATCCGCAAAGCCATTGAAGATGCGAAGAAAAATTTAATGGAAGTACCGATTGTTGGTACGACGATTCCGCATGAAGTGATCGGTCATTTTGGTGCCGGAGAAATTATTTTAAAACCGGCTTCCGAAGGTACTGGAGTTATCGCCGGTGGTCCAGCTCGTGCTGTATTAGAGTTGGCAGGCATCAGCGACATTTTGTCGAAATCGATCGGCTCGAACACGCCAATCAACATGGTGCGTGCAACGTTCGACGGATTAAAACAATTAAAACGCGCCGAAGACGTAGCAAAATTGCGCGGCAAAACAGTCGAGGAACTGTTAGGATAAGGAGGGAACGATCATGGCAAAGAAATTGGCGATTACCCTCACGCGCAGCGTGATTGGTCGTCCGGAAGACCAACGCATTACCGTGAAAACACTCGGCTTGCGGAAAATGCACCAAACGGTCGTTCATAATGATAATCCCGCCATCCGTGGGATGATTAACAAAGTCGCTCACCTTGTGACAGTAAAAGAAATTGAAGAATAATGAGATCATAAGGAGGTGCTTCGCCATGAAACTTCATGAATTGCAACCAGCGCCGGGTTCCCGGAAAAAAGCTGTTCGTGTCGGCCGCGGAATCGGTTCGGGCAACGGCAAAACGGCTGGCCGTGGTCACAAAGGTCAAAAAGCTCGCTCCGGCGGAGGGGTTCGCCTTGGATTTGAAGGAGGCCAAACGCCTTTGTTCCGCCGCTTGCCGAAACGCGGGTTCACGAACATCAACCGCAAAGAATATGCGGTAGTCAACTTAGATAGACTGAACATTTTCGAAGATGGCACGGAAGTTACACCGGAATTGTTGCTTGAAAAAGGTGTAATCAGCAAGCTGAAGTCGGGCGTGAAAATTTTAGGCAAAGGTCAAATCGAGAAAAAGTTAACGGTCAAAGCGCATAAGTTCTCGGCATCGGCAAAAGAGGCTATCGAGGCGGCTGGCGGTAAAACTGAGGTGATTTAATGTTTCGGACAATCTCCAACTTTATGCGCGTCAGTGATATTCGAAACAAAATCATTTTCACTCTCCTTATGCTAATCGTGTTCCGCATCGGAACATTCATCCCTGTTCCGAGCGTGAACACCGATGTATTAAAACTGCAAGACCAATTAAATGCATTCGGCGTCCTGAACATTTTTGGCGGCGGGGCGCTGCAAAACTTTTCGATTTTTGCCATGGGGGTTATGCCCTACATTACGGCATCAATTATCGTCCAGCTGTTGCAAATGGACGTCGTTCCAAAATTCGCGGAATGGTCGAAGCAAGGCGAGATGGGCCGACGTAAATTAGCTCAGTTTACCCGCTATTTTACGATCGTGCTTGGATTTATCCAAGCGCTCGGCATGTCGTACGGCTTCAACAATTTGGCCGGCGGGATGCTTATTCAAAATCCGGGCATTGGCACATATTTGCTGATCGCGGTTGTTTTGACCGCTGGCACAGCTTTTTTAATGTGGCTCGGCGAACAGATCACTGCCAAAGGAGTCGGGAACGGAATTTCGATCATTATTTTTGCTGGGATCGTCTCCGGCATTCCGACGATTTTGAACCAAATTTACGCCCAACAATTTGAAAATGTCGGGGAAGACTTGTTTTTACGTATTGTCCGGTTGCTGCTTGTAGCGTTGGCAGTTGTTGCTGTTATTGTTGGCGTTATTTACATTCAGCAGGCGTTCCGGAAAATTCCGATTCAATATGCGAAGCGGCTTGAAGGCCGAAACCCGGTCGGCGGCCATTCGACTCATTTGCCGCTCAAAGTGAATCCAGCCGGGGTCATTCCGGTCATTTTTGCCGTATCCTTTTTGATTGCACCACCGACGATTGCATCGTTTTTTGGCACGAATGATGTAACATTGTGGATTCGCCGAACGTTTGACTATACTCATCCGGTTGGCATGACGATCTATGTCGTGCTTATTATCGCGTTTACGTACTTTTACGCGTTTGTTCAAGTCAACCCGGAACAGATGGCTGATAACTTGAAAAAGCAAGGCGGTTACATCCCAGGTATTCGCCCTGGAAAAAATACACAAGAGTACGTAACGAGAATTTTATACCGATTGACGCTCGTCGGCTCGCTCTTTTTAGCGTTCATTGCCGTGCTGCCGGTGTTCTTTGTAAACTTTGCGAACTTGCCGCCTTCCGCACAGATCGGTGGTACGAGCTTGCTCATCGTTGTCGGCGTGGCCCTTGAGACGATGAAACAGCTTGAGAGCCAGCTGGTAAAACGCCATTACCGAGGATTCATCAAGTAAAGAAGGCAAGAGTCGACATCTCTTGTGCGTGGGGGGAGTTAGGATGAATTTAGTGCTGATGGGGCTGCCAGGTGCCGGCAAAGGCACGCAAGCCGAGAAAATCGTAGAAACGTATGGAATCCCACATATTTCAACCGGGGATATGTTTCGGGCGGCGATGAAAGAAGGCACACCGTTAGGATTGCAGGCAAAAGAATATATCGACCGTGGTGATCTTGTTCCGGATGAGGTGACGATCGGTATCGTCCGTGAACGGTTAAGCAAAGACGACTGCCAAAACGGCTTTTTGCTTGACGGATTCCCACGCACGGTTGCCCAAGCGGAGGCGCTGGAAGCGATGCTGGCTGAAATCGGCCGCAAGCTTGACTATGTCATCCATATCGATGTTCGCCAAGATGTGTTAATGGAGCGCCTCACAGGCAGACGAATTTGTCGCAACTGCGGAGCGACATACCATCTTGTTTTTCACCCACCGGCTCAGCCAGGCGTATGTGATAAATGCGGTGGCGAGCTTTATCAGCGCCCTGACGATAATGAAGCAACAGTGGCGAATCGGCTTGAGGTGAATACGAAACAAATGAAGCCATTGCTCGATTTCTATGAGCAAAAAGGCTATTTGCGCCACATTAACGGCGAACAAGAAATGGAAAAAGTGTTTAGCGACATTCGCGAATTGCTCGGGGGACTTACTCGATGATTATTTATAAAACCGAGCATGAAATTGCCCTTATGCGTGAGGCGGGAAAAATTGTTTCCCTTACCTTAGAAGAGCTGAAAAAGCATATTCGTCCCGGGATAACGACAAAGGAACTGGACGCCATTGCGGAGGAAGTAATTCGTTCCCATGGCGCCATTCCGTCGTTTAAAGGGTATCAAGGGTTTCCAGGAAGCATTTGCGCCTCAGTAAATGAGGAACTCGTGCACGGAATTCCCGGCAATCGCATGCTACGCGAGGGCGACATTATTACGGTCGATGTGGGAGCACAGTATGAAGGCTACCATGCTGACTCAGCTTGGACATATCCAGTTGGGGAGATCGACGCTGAGACGAAGCGGTTGCTTGACGTGACGGAACAATCGTTGTATGTTGGACTCGCAGAGGCGAAGCCAGGTGCCCGCTTGACAAACATTTCTCATGCGATTCAAACATACGTCGAAGCGCACCATTTTTCCGTCGTCCGCGAGTATGTCGGGCACGGAATTGGTCAACACTTACATGAAGACCCACAAGTCCCTCATTATGGTCCACCGAATAGAGGACCAATTTTGCGGCCAGGCATGACGCTGTGCATTGAGCCGATGGTCAATGCTGGAAGTCGTCATGTGAAAACATTGGCTGACGATTGGACTGTTGTCACGGTGGACGGAAAACGGTGTGCTCATTTCGAACATACGATTGTTATTACAGAGCAAGGCTATGAAATCTTAACATGAACGGATGCAGGCAGCGCAGTCTCTAAGCGTCGGGGCAGGTCAGCAAGCTTTTCTTCAGAGTTTGCGGTGGCCTTAGACCACTCAACTGATTCAGCGATCAAGGCGGCCGTTTATCGACCTTCTCGATCATCGTGGACATCGCCCGCCTTATGTCCGTTCGGTTTTGCGTAACACAATGTTACTCATTCGAAGGAGGGAGAGCCGCTCGATGGCAAAAGACGATGTAATTGAAGTGGAAGGCACCGTCATTGAAACATTGCCAAATGCGATGTTTCGTGTAGAATTAGAAAATGGGCACACAGTATTGGCCCATGTGTCCGGCAAAATCCGTATGCACTTCATCCGCATTTTGCCTGGCGATAAAGTGACGGTGGAGTTGTCGCCGTATGATTTAACGCGTGGACGGATTACGTATCGATATAAATAAAGAATGCACTCCGTTTAATAGGGAGGTAAACAACATGAAAGTGAGACCATCTGTCAAACCAATTTGCGAAAAATGCAAAGTCATTCGCAGACATGGCAAAGTAATGGTCATTTGTGAAAATCCGAAGCATAAACAACGTCAAGGGTAATTTCCAAGGAGGTGTACAATATGGCACGTATTGCAGGTGTTGACATTCCGCGCGATAAACGAGTAGTTATTTCGTTAACATACATTTATGGGATCGGCAAACCGACTGCGCAAAAAATCTTAAAAGAAGCAGGCGTATCGGAAGACACACGCGTTCGCGATTTAACGGAAGAGGAGCTTGGCCGCATTCGTGAAATCGTTGGCCGCTTAAAAGTGGAAGGCGACTTGCGCCGTGAAGTATCGTTAAACATTAAACGGTTAATGGAAATCGGCTGCTATCGTGGTCTTCGTCATCGCCGTGGGTTGCCGGTTCGTGGTCAAAACACGAAAAACAATGCTCGCACGCGTAAAGGCCCGCGCCGTACGGTAGCGAACAAGAAGAAATAATCATGCAAAGGAGGTCATTTGACGAATGGCACGTAGAACAAATACTCGTAAACGCCGCGTAAGAAAAAATATTGATACGGGCATCGCTCATATTCGTTCGACTTTCAACAACACGATCGTAACGATTACGGACGTTCATGGCAACGCCATTGCTTGGTCAAGCGCTGGCGCATTAGGGTTCAAAGGTTCGCGCAAATCGACGCCGTTTGCAGCACAAATGGCTGCAGAGGCAGCAGCAAAAGCATCGATGGAACATGGCATGAAAACGGTCGAAGTGAACGTGAAAGGTCCTGGGGCTGGCCGTGAAGCAGCGATCCGTGCGTTGCAAGCAGCCGGATTAGAAATTACGGCGATCAAAGACGTCACTCCGATCCCGCACAATGGATGCCGTCCGCCAAAACGTCGCCGCGTGTAACGCCCCTGTATAGAATTTGAACCATTGTCAATAATGGGATATGATAAAGACCATGACAGGGGAGCCGGCTTCGTCCGCTGGCAAGCGTAGATATAGATTTATGGGGGAATGTTATTAGGCGTGTACCGTTTGGTCGGGGTCTCGACGTTTTGAAGGAGGGTATAATAATCGATGATTGAAATTGAAAAGCCGAAAATTGAAACGGTCGAACTGAGCGAAGATGCCAAATACGGCAAATTCGTGGTCGAACCGCTCGAGCGCGGATATGGAACAACCTTAGGGAACTCCTTGCGTCGTATCCTATTGTCTTCACTCCCTGGTGCGGCTGTGACATCGGTGCAAATCGACGGTGTACTGCACGAGTTTTCAACGATTGAAGGCGTCGTCGAGGATGTAACAGCCATCATTCTGAATGTCAAAAAGTTAGCGTTGAAAATTTACTCGGACGAAGAGAAAACGTTGGAAATCGATGTGCAGGGTGAAGGAGTTGTCACGGCTGCCGATATTACTCACGACAGCGATGTAGAAATTTTAAACCCGGACCTTCATATTGCTACGCTGGCGGAAGGTGGTCGCTTGCGCATGCGCATGACCGCCAGACGGGGGCGTGGGTATGTACCGGCTGAGGCGAACAAGCGTGAAGATCAGCCAATCGGCGTGATTCCGATCGACTCCATTTATACGCCTGTCTCCCGAGTTTCCTATCAAGTTGAGAACACGCGGGTCGGTCAGGTGACAGACTATGACAAATTGACGATTGACGTGTGGACCGATGGAAGCATCGGGCCGAAAGAGGCCATTTCCCTTGGGGCGAAAATTTTAACTGAGCACTTGAACATTTTTGTCGGCCTGACGGATGAAGCACAAAATGCTGAGATCATGGTAGAAAAAGAGGACGACCAAAAAGAAAAAGTGCTCGAAATGACGATCGAGGAACTCGATCTTTCTGTCCGTTCCTACAACTGCTTAAAACGTGCCGGCATCAACACCGTTCAAGAGCTGACGCAAAAAACGGAAGAAGATATGATGAAAGTGCGCAACCTCGGCCGCAAATCGCTTGAAGAAGTGAAGGCGAAGCTGGCCGAGCTGGGGCTTAGCCTGCGTAAAGACGATTAAGCGCCAGTCTCCGCCGACAAGGCGGAAGCGCGCTTTAGCCATAGATTTCGCGTTCGGCGTCAACCGATCATGACGGCAATGAGGAACACATTATTTTAAGAGGGAGGGACATTCGATGTCGTACAGAAAATTAGGACGCACTACTTCTCAACGAAAAGCATTGCTTCGCGATTTAGCGACGGACTTAATCATCAACGAACGCATCGAAACGACTGAGGCACGGGCAAAAGAATTGCGCTCGGTTATTGAAAAAATGATCACGCTCGGCAAACGCGGCGATTTGCATGCTCGCCGTCAAGCAGCGGCATTTATTCGCAATGAAGTCGCCAACAGCGAAACTGGCCAAGATGCACTGCAAAAGCTGTTCAGTGACATTGCGCCGCGCTACCAAGATCGCCAAGGCGGCTATACGCGCATTATGAAACTTGGTCCTCGCCGCGGTGACGGGGCGCCGATGGTCATTATCGAACTCGTGTAACGGTTGTTTTATTTCAACAAGGGCGAGACAGTTTCTTTTGAACTGGATCTATGCCCTTTTTTTGTTTACCATCATTTAGCAAGGTATGGTTGAGAATGTGACGAGGCAAGGAGAAACCATTATGGCCGAACCGATCCTTTCGATCGAAGGAGTGTATTTCCGTTATCCGAACCAATCGGAGTATGCGGTACAAAACGTTAGCTTCCAAGCCGAGCGCGGAGAGTGGCTGGCGATTGTCGGTCATAACGGATCCGGTAAGTCGACCATTGCCCGGCTGCTCATCGGCCTGCTTCGGCCGGAGCGGGGCGTCATTCGCCTATTCGGACGCCCGCTCGATGAAACAACCGTTTGGGATGTACGCCGCCGTGTCGGCATGGTGTTCCAAAATCCAGATAACCAGTTTGTCGGGACGACCGTTGAAGACGATATCGCCTTTGCTCTTGAAAACAACGGCATTCCGCGTGATGAAATGGTCGAGCGTATCCATGAAGCTGTCCGCCAAGTGCATATGGAATCGTTTCTCGAACACGAGCCACACCGGCTTTCCGGTGGGCAGAAGCAACGTGTTGCCATCGCTGGCATTTTAGCGCTTCGTCCCGACATGATCATTTTGGACGAAGCAACATCGATGCTCGATCCGCGTGGGAGGGAAGAAGTGCTCGACACGGTGCGCCGCCTGAATCGCCAGCGACGCATCACAGTCGTATCGATCACGCATGATCTGGAAGAAGCGGCGAGAGCAGATCGCATTGTCGTCATGAACAAAGGAGAAGTCATGGCAGAAGGAACGCCGGAACATGTTTTCCGGCTAGGAGGCAAGCTTGAGCGCATCGGGCTTGATCTGCCGTTTGCCGTGAAAATGGGCAGTCGCTTACGGGAGAAAGGCATTCCGCTTCGGGTGGGATACTTCACGACGGAGGAGTTGGTCGAGGAGCTATGGACATTGTATTCGAAAAAGTAGAGCATGTGTACAATGCCCGTTCGCCGTTCGCCCGCCGGGCGCTATATGATGTGAACGTGACCATTGCGGACGGAACGTATGTCGCCATTGTTGGCCATACGGGTTCGGGCAAATCGACGCTCCTTCAGCATTTAAACGGCTTATTGCAGCCGACAAGCGGCACGGTGAAAATCGGCGAAGAGACGATTACCGGCAGCAAGCGACCAAAGCAGCTCAAACCGTTGCGCAAAAAAGTCGGGATTGTGTTTCAGTTTCCAGAACATCAATTGTTCGAAGAAACGGTTGAGAAAGATATTTGTTTTGGCCCACTCAATTTCGGTGTGCCCGAGGAAGAAGCGAAACGAAAGGCAAAAGAGCTCGTCAAGCTTGTCGGGCTCAACGAAGACGTGCTGGCCAAATCGCCGTTCGACTTAAGCGGCGGGCAAATGCGGCGCGTCGCCATTGCCGGCGTACTCGCGCTTGAGCCGGAAATGATCGTGCTTGATGAACCGACTGCTGGACTTGATCCCCGTGGGCGTAAGGAAATTATGGAGATGTTTTATCGTCTCCATCGCGAAAAACAGCTAACGACGGTCCTTGTCACCCACAGTATGGAAGATGCCGCCCAATACGCCGACGAAATCATTGTGATGCACGAAGGAACAGTATGGGGCCAAGGGACGCCAGAGGAGATTTTTCGTGATCCCGAGCGGCTTGCCGCCATTGGCTTAAGCGTGCCGGAAACGGTCAAGTTGAAGCAGGAGCTAGAAAGACGGTTTGGCGTCACCATTCCGTCGCCATGCTTAACGATTGAACAGACGGCTGACGCCATCAAGCAATTGTTTTCTAAGGTGAGCGTCCATGACCAATAATTTGATTATCGGGCAATATGTGCCCGGCCATTCGCTGATCCACCGTTTAGACCCACGCGCGAAGCTGTTGATCGTGTTTGCCTATGTCCTTATCGTCTTTTTGGCGAACAATGTGGTGACCTATACGGTGTTGTCGTTATTTACGTTCGTTTTTGCGGCCCTGTCGCGCATCCCGCTTTCGTTCATTATGCGCGGCTTAAAGCCGATTTTATGGGTTGTTTTGTTTACGATGTTATTGCATTTATTCATGACGAAAGAAGGGGACGTTGTCTATCAGCTTGGCACCTTTTCGATTTATGAAGGCGGCATTCGACAAGGAATCTTTATTTCGTTGCGGTTTTTGCTGCTTGTGCTCATGACGACGATGCTGACGCTGACGACAACGCCCATTGAAGTGACCGATGGCGTGGAAAGTTTACTCGGGCCGCTCAAAAAAATGCGCGTGCCCGTCCATGAGCTCGCCTTAATGATGGCGATTTCATTGCGATTTATTCCGACACTAATGGAAGAGACAGAAAAAATTATGAAGGCGCAAGCAGCACGTGGTGTCGATTTTTCCGGCGGTCGTTTTTCCGAGCGGGTGAAAGCGATCGTCTCGCTGCTCGTCCCATTGTTTATCAGTTCGTTTAAGCGGGCTGATGAGCTGGCAACAGCGATGGAAGCGCGCGGCTACCGGGGCGGGGAAGGACGGACGAAATTTCGTCAACTCGTCTGGAAGCCGTTGGACACGTCTTTTTTAGTCGCCACCGCGCTGCTGGCTGCATTGCTTTTTCTATTACGTTCATAGCGGAGGACTGCCATGACACGACGAATCAAATGCGTGGTAGCGTATGATGGCACGTATTTTTCCGGCTATCAAGTTCAGCCGGGAAAACGTACGGTGCAAGGCGAGTTCGAGGGAGTGCTCAAGCGGATGCATAAAGGGGATGACGTGCGAATCACGGCTTCCGGGAGGACGGACGCCGGCGTTCACGCCTACGGGCAAGTCATTCACTTTGATACGCCGCTTGCTCTTTCCCCTGAGCAGTGGAAAAAGGCGTTAAACGCCCAGCTTCCAGACGATATCGCTGTCCGCTCGGTAGACGAGGCAGACAGCACGTTTCACGCCCGTTTTTCCGCCAAAGCGAAAGAGTACCGCTATAACGTATGGACGGCGGCCGAGCGCGACGTGTTCCGTCGCCATTATTGCGCATGGCATCCGTACCCGCTCCGTGTAGACGCCATGAGCGAGGCACTCGGCTTGCTTAAGGGGACACACGATTTTACGAGCTTTTGTTCGGCCAAAACGGTGATTGAAGACCGTGTGCGCACCATTTATCAGGCCGAAATGGAAGTGGATGGCCCAATGCTTCAGTTTCGGTTTGTTGGAAGCGGCTTTTTATACAACATGGTGCGCATCATCGTTGGTACAGTGCTTGAGGTCGGCCAAGGGAAACGGCCTCCTGACGATATTGAGGCGCTGCTTGCGGCGAAAGACCGTCGGCTTGCCGGTCCCACCGCGCCGGCTGAAGGGCTGTATTTATGGCGCGTGTATTATGATGGTGAAAGTTTCGGTCATTAGCTGAGGGCTGCTCTTCTCTTCATATAAACTGGCCAAAAGCCCTTTAAGCATCGCAATACGAGTGTTACCTGTCGTTTCCAATTAGGAAGGAAGACAAACGTCTGTTTGAGACGGCCGGGAAAGTTGTATGGTGCGCAAGGCTCCCAAAGGAGAAACGGAAGGTTCATGACAACGAATCCTCGTGTAACATTTTCTTGACATTGGCGCACCGGCAAGCTATCATATCATATGGCATGTATTTTCCACGATTAGCCCCGGACAGCAATCGTGTTGAAATAAACCATCAACTTACTTGTTCATTTTTCTTTTAGGAGGGAACTATATTGCGTACGACTTACATGGCGAAACCGAATGAAGTAGAGCGTAAATGGTACGTTGTCGACGCAGCTGGCAAAACGTTAGGTCGTTTAGCTAGCGAAGTAGCAGCGCTGTTGCGCGGCAAACATAAACCGACGTTCACTCCGCACGTCGACTGCGGGGATCATGTGATCGTCATCAATGCAGACAAAGTCGAACTGACAGGGAAAAAGTTAACGAAAAAACTGTATTATCGCCACAGCTTACACCCGGGCGGTTTGAAAGTAAGAACAGCGCTTGAAATGCGCACAAACTATCCGGAACAAATGATTGAACGGGCAGTACGCGGCATGCTTCCAAAAGGCAGCCTCGGCCGTCAAATGTTCAAAAAGCTGCACGTTTACCGTGGAAGCGAGCATCCGCATCAAGCGCAAAAACCGGAAGTATACGAACTTCGCGGATAATTGACAAGGGAGGGTATTTATTTTGGCACAAGTACAATATTACGGTACAGGTCGTCGCAAAAGCTCAGTTGCCCGCGTCCGCCTCGTCCCGGGCGATGGACGCATCATCGTCAATAAACATGACATTCGTGAATACATTCCGTCGGAAGCGCTCATCGAAATGGTAAAACAACCGCTCGTCCTGACGGAAACGCTCGGCAGCTATGACGTTTTAGTGAACGTCCATGGTGGCGGATTTGCTGGCCAAGCTGGCGCTATTCGTCACGGCATTGCTCGTGCGTTGCTTGAAGTAGATCCGGAATTCCGCGCGGTATTGAAGCGCGCTGGCTTGCTGACACGCGATGCCCGCGTGAAAGAACGGAAAAAATATGGGCTCAAAGGCGCCCGCCGCGCTCCGCAGTTCTCGAAACGTTAATCATATCCGTCTATTCCAACCCAGCCAATTTGGCTGGGTTTTTTGCTTATTTCTGCCTTTGGTCCGCACGTATGTTTACGTCCGATCGTTAAACACTACATCGTAAAGGAGCGTGAACAACGATGGCAGTCATCACTTCATTGACGGAAAAAAGGCAGGAAAAGCAGCTTCGCTATGAGCGAAAAATGTTGCGGGAATTGTCGCTCGAGAAACTGCGGGCCAAAGTGCTTGAACATTTTGTCCCTTTCTACCAAACGTATCGGATTTTCCCATCCGTTGTCGAGGAAGGCTGCATTGACTTGGCCATTGAAGCATATTTGCTTGGCGCTCATTACAGCCGGTTTGGCTATTATGGGGAACCAACCGACAGTGTGCGCCAGCGCTGTGTCCGAGAGGAGAAATATTTGGTTGACACGCTGTTTGATTTTCTTTGCTTTTGGGGCAATGTTGAGGATGATATCCGAGGTGAGTCACTTTACTATGCATGCGAGCAATATATCAGTAACTGGTGGACAGAAGGATTTGAACGGGGGAAAAAGCGGTACCGGCTAAAACTTCACTAAATGAGTTCTATTCCCGCGCCTTGTCCCATATAAGATAGAGAAGGGAAATGCGCGGGAGGAGAAACGATGAAAAAAAAGTGGAAGTGGCTGGTCGCTGTTGCTGCGATCACCATCCTCGGTGTTTTGTTATTTCCATCCTTATTTTCTGATCTTACATCGACCAAGCCTTGGAATCTTCCGTTATCAGGGAGAATTATCGTATTAGACCCCGGCCACGGTGGACCAGACGGCGGTGCTGTTGGCGGCGAGGTGGTAGAAAAGGAAATCGCGCTGAACGTGGCGAAAAAACTGCGCGATTACTTGCAGCAGCAAGGCGCGCTCGTGCTTATGACACGAGAGACGGATCGCGACTTGGCCAGCCCGTCAACGCGCGGCTACAGCCGGCGGAAAACGGAAGACTTGCGTGAACGAACGACATTCATTAACAAGTCCGATGCGGATCTATTCATCAGCATTCATTTAAACGCCATTCCATCGCCGCGATGGCGGGGGGCACAGACGTTTTACTACGGTTCGCTCATCGAAAACGAGCGGCTGGCGAAATTTATCCAGGCTGAGCTACGGCGCAACTTGGAAAACACTCATCGGGTGGCGAAAATGATTGACACGGTTTATTTGTTGAAACACGCGAAAAAGCCAGGTGCGCTTGTTGAGATCGGGTTTTTATCGAATCCGGACGAGCGGGAATTGCTCGCCTCTGATCATTACCAGACGCAACTCGCCGCTTCCATTTACAAAGGGGTATTGCGCTACTTTTCCAATGAACCCACGCTTCGTGAATAGCGAGGGTTTTTTTTGAGTAGAACAGCGGCAGCGAAACATGATCTTTACCAAAGGGAAATGGAAATCCTCATTCCCACTATAAGTAAATGGGAAAGAAGGCTGAACATGGCGGTTTCCTAGCAACTTATGGTATAGTAGATAATAGAAACAGTCATTGATTGAAAAAGGGTTGGTGAATACGATGCTGACGGAAAACGACGTGCGAGCCATTCTTGAAAACATGAAAGACCCATTTTTAAACAAAACGTTTAAGGAAACGAACGCCATTCAAGAAATTAAAATTAAAGAAGAGAAGAACCATGTCAGCGTAAAAATCGCGCTCGCCAAAATCGGTACTCCTGACCAACTCCGCGTACAAACGGCGATCGTCCAACAGTTGAAAGACGCAGGTGCTGCTTCTGTCGGACTGCGGTTTGCCGAACTGCCGCGAGAAGTCGTTGAGGAATATAGCGAGAATAAGCAAAGAACGACATATATCGCTATCGCCAGTGGCAAAGGTGGGGTTGGGAAATCAACCGTTTCTGTCAATTTGGCCGTCGCGCTTGCTCGGCTTGGCAAAAAAGTCGGGTTGATCGACGCTGATATTTACGGGTTTAGTGTACCCGACATGATGGGGATCACCGAGCGCCCAACAGTAAGAGGCGATAAGATTATCCCGGTTGAACGGTTTGGGGTAAAAGTTATTTCGATGGCCTTTTTCGTTGAGGACAACGCTCCGGTTATTTGGCGCGGTCCGATGCTTGGAAAAATGCTCAACAACTTTTTTAAAGAAGTCGAATGGGGCGATTTAGACTACCTGCTGCTTGACCTGCCGCCAGGTACAGGTGACGTCGCTTTAGATGTGCATACGCTTCTGCCGTCATGCAAAGAAATTATCGTTACAACCCCGCATCCAACCGCCGCGTTTGTCGCTGCCCGTGCCGGGGCCATGGCCTTACGCACTGAACACGAGATTATCGGTGTCATCGAAAATATGTCGTATTACGAAAGCCGGAAAACAGGTGAACGGGAATACGTGTTTGGCAAAGGTGGCGGAGCGAAGCTGGCAAAAGAGCTACAAACAGAACTGTTAGGGCAGCTGCCGCTTCAGCAACCAGATTGGAATGACGACGATTTTGCTCCGTCCGTTTATGCGGAAGATCATCCGATTGGGAAAATTTATATGGATATCGCCCGAAAAATTGCCGCGAAGTATTGAACAGCTTAAACATAAAGCGTCCGATGCCTTGAGTCGCTCGCGCTCGTTCCTTTGAGCGTTGGCGAATTTTGGCACACGGACGCTTTTTATTCGATTAACCGCCTTCCCCTTGTTGGCTGCCGCCTCCACCTTCTTCGCCTTCTCCTCCTTCCGCATCTTCCTCTCCTTGTTTTCCGCCGCTTTGTTGGAGTGTTTCTGCTGCTTTTGTTAGCATATCTTGAATTTTGGCTTGATATATCGGACTATTTAACGTTTCCGTAATCACTGTTTGCAAATGTTGGCGGAATTCTTTACTTTTTAATACATCGATCATCGCCTTTTCCATTTCAGGATTTTTTAGGATGTCGATCATCATTGCTTGATATTCAGGATCTTTCATGAGCGCCTTCATCATTTTTTCGTGTTCTTTTTGCAATCCTTTAGCAAAGCTTTCCGCGAACTTTGTGTCTTTTAGTGCATTTTCCCAAAATTTCTTTCCTTGATCAGACGTTAACACTTGCTGCAGTATCTCTTTTACAGCCGTTTGATCCATGACGAGCTGTTGCTTCATTTGGTCTTCTGACATAATATCTTGAATCGCCTTTTTCCCCTCGTCCGTTTTTAAAATGTCAACAACCATTCGTTTCGTCTGCTCATAATCCGGGGGAGCAGGGCTGGTTTCTTGAGGAGCACAAGAGCTAAGAACGAGAAAACTGAGCAAGAGGAGCGGTATGCACTTGTTCATAAAAATGAGCTCCTTTCTGCAAAAATCCCTCACCCTTAATATGAATGTTGACGAAAAAAATATGCATTTGGACAAATGGAAGCTGGCTTTTTTAGAAGGGCACTGGTAAAATGTTAAGCGGATTATGCTGAAATGATGGAGGATGAAGCAAACTGTGAACAGCCGTAAATGGGTGCGCTTATTTTTTACTACGCTGCTTGTCGGAGGAATTACTACAGCAGCTGTCGGTATGGTTTTAAACTGGAAAGAGTTTGGGCAGCTTCTTCTGAGTGTGGAGATTGTTGAGTTTATGGCTGTGTTATTATGGCATATTGGCGTTGGTTTTATTTTTAGCGTCATTAGCCAAGCAGGTTTTTTTGCGTATTTGACCGTTCACCGCTTCGGGCTTGGTATGTTCCGCTCGCTATGGAATGCGGTGCAACTTGTCTTGATCATGTTTGTGCTGTTCGATTTAGTGTACTTTCGTTACACGGCGTTTGCAGCAAACGGAGAATCGATAATTCCGTATATACTGATCGCTTTGTTCGTTTTGGTGGTCGGACTGGCTGTTGCCTATGCCAAAAGTGCACAAACGAATAAAGGAGCTTTCGTCCCGGCTTTATTCTTTATGGTCGTTGTGACAATTGTTGAATGGTTCCCGGTTTTGCGTATTAATGATCAAGATTGGCTATATTTGATGTTGATTCCGCTATTAGTATGCAATGCATATCAGCTTCTTATACTGCATAAGTTAACAGGCGGCGCGAAACAATAAGTTAAAGTAACATGCCGCCTGTTTTTTATGATCCCGAACCGAGAAAATCTTCACTTCTCCGTGGGAGCATAGGTGGGGGAGCGTTTGGGAAGTTTCCATTCCAAGTTGAGTAAGAAGCAGGGAGAAGATCCAACGTAGAGAAACATTATCGTGCGGCCCCTGGCAGTGGGACCGCACGATAGCCAAGAAGCGGACTTTTTGATACGACACACCCCCGCTGTCTTGACGTTAATCAATTCCCTTGCTTTCAGCTTTACCGTTCGCCAATAGTTCGGAGAGACTAGCGTTTTTATAACCGTTTTCTTTCATCACTTCAATAATTTTTGGCAATGCTTTTGCCGTTTGTTTTGCGGAATCGGAGGCATGAAGGAGCACAATATCCCCCGGATCTAAATCGTTCGTGACGTTTGCTACAATTTGCTCTGTCCCGGGATTCAGCCAGTCTTTCGAGTTGATGCTCCAATGCACAACAGTATAGCCAAGAGACTGCGCAATTTTTAGTACGTTTTTGTTAAAGTTCCCCCCTGGAGGGCGCAACAGTTCAACATTTTTAACCCCCAACGTGTCAAAAACTTTTTTCGCCATCATTAAATCCTGACGGATTTTCGCATTCTCAAGTTCTGTGTAGTTGACAAAATTATACCCCATGCTGCCGATTTCATGTCCTTCTTCTTTGATCCGTTTCACAACAGTCGGATGGCGCTCGGCCCAAGAAGCTGATAAAAAAAAGGTAGCGTTTTTAATCCCTTGCTGTTTCAAAACATCTAAAATTTTGTCTGCATTCTCATCCCCCCAGCTAATGTTAAACGTCAATGCCACCTCATCGCGGTTATTGTCCACTTTGTATACCGCTTTTGGCCCGGAAGGAAGTGAAAAAACCGGACGGTTCATTTCATAAGCGTACAAAATGACAGCGGTAAAAAAGGCGGAACAAATAACAATAAGTGCCTTTTTCAGCGCTCGCCCATTCAGCGCATAAAACATGGCGTCGATCCCCCTTTAAACAGTTGTCCTATGTACATCTTATGCAGACAGCCATTATCGTTATGAAACATATTTGCTGTGCCCATTGCAGCGGTGGAAACAACGAAGAAGGCGGAGGATGGAAATGGAATATGGCCCTATAATTTATTTGTAATTCCAAGTGAAAAATGTATTGCATTTTTTGTTGTTTGGTGTTATATTAATAAACGTCGCTAATCGAACGGGTTGTTCGAAAGCGATAACCAGTCAAAAGATGTTTAAATAAAAAACAGTTGACAAAGGAAATGCTTTGTGTTAGTATAAAGAAGCTGCTTGCAGGAGATGAGTTCGCTGAACTGGTTCTTGCAAGAGGAAGTAACTTGCGTGTGAGTGATTGGATTAAATGAAATTTTTCAACGCAAGATGATGTTGACTAATCTCGTTCCTTGAAAACTGAACGAAACGAAGCGCAAGCCAATCAACTTTCTTTTGGAGAGTTTGATCCTGGCTCAGGACGAACGCTGGCGGCGTGCCTAATACATGCAAGTCGAGCGGACC
>Ga0310829_1000275_pt1 | contig 57584 bp, 53 predicted proteins | sample WT_ome_4_FD_202244 | JGI IMG/M metagenome (GOLD analysis project Ga0310829, IMG submission 202244) | Sorghum-adapted microbial communities enriched on wild type (WT) sorghum from Joint BioEnergy Institute, Emeryville, California, United... ...
GCTTCTCTTACTACCTTTAAACGAAATTCATCTTTGGCTTTTCCCATAACTGAATCCTCTCCCTTATTTCCATTGTAAATCCTTGTAGGGGAGGACTCCAGTTTATTTAGGGGGCCTTAGGGAAAGTGCAGTTATTTTTTCGTGAAATGGGGCAAATCGGGTGTTTTAGCGCAAAAAGCCTGCACTTTTACAGTTATTTTACGCAAAACAGCAATTCGATTCCCAAATAACATTTTTGCAGGAATCGTATCAAAGGGCACACGCGTTGGATCCGAAAATGCTATGATATATAAAAATTCTGATCCTACCGCGTATCGTTCCTTCCGAAAAATACGTTTATACCGTTGAGTAAGCATTCAGCTTATTCCGGGTTGGTCGAAGGCTGGTTTGTAGGACATAACACAAGATGGCTCTTCGAAGAGAGTGCGATCTTACATTACAGAGGGAGGTGGGTTCCGGTGCCAATAGCAGCTAGAGAGCGAAATCCGCGGAGACCTGTGTCTGCACCGTCCCGTTCTGGAGAGGGCAACTTTCATTCATGGGTCCAATTGTATGGTAGCGAACTGCGTAACTACTGCCGTTCTATCACCGGTTCCGTGTGGGAAGGGGACGATTTGGCGCAGGATACGTGGCTCAAGATATGGTCGGCGACGCAAGGGAAAGGGGAAAACGTACAACTCACACGAACCTATCTCTACCGTGCAGCCCAACATGCTTGGATCGACTGCAATCGCAAAAGGAAGCTTCCGGCCGAATCGCTCCCCCTGGACGAATATCTGCAAGCGCCGGAACCAACCGATCCCACTGCAGTGTGGGCTGCGATGGAGACGTTGGTCACCGAGCTTTCGCCTCTTCAGCGCACCACGCTGTTGATGATTGATATTTTAAAATATACAGCTGGCGAAACAGCGCAGTTGATCGGGTCGACTGAAGGGGCCGTCAAAGCATCTTTGCACAGAGCGCGGGTCCGACTGCGGAATGCAGTGGAGGGTTCCAGCCGAGCAGTTACAGTGCCCCGGCAGGATAAGGTTCAGTCCATGGAGGAGGACTTCTTACCAGGATCGTTAAGCGACGACGTACTGGTTCTTGCCTACATGGATGCGATTCGCCGAGAAGACGCCGCTGCGCTGGCGATACTGTATAACGACGCGCGGCCTCAGGATGTGGTTCCGGTAGTCACGCTTCAATCGTACCGTCGCAGCTCTTTACGGAGCAAGGCAGTAGGCACTTCTGCGGCCGTTCCGGTGCACAACCATCTGATGTTAATGTCTTACGGTCTTGCCGCCTGATTTTGAAGGAGGGTAAGCCATGAGTTCAGTTATTCCTTACGTCATTGAGCAAACTGCTCGGGGAGAGCGGTCATATGACATTTATTCACGTTTGCTGAAGGATCGGATTGTGTTCCTTGGTTCGGCGATTGATGATCAGGTAGCGAATAGTATAATGGCGCAAATGCTGTTTCTGGCAGCGGAAGATCCAGAGAAAGATATTTACTTCTACATCAACAGTCCAGGCGGTTCGACATCAGCGGGCTTCGCGATCTACGATACGATGCAGTATGTAAAACCTGATGTGCAGACGATCTGCTCCGGGATGGCAGCCTCTTTTGCTGCGATTCTGTTAATGGCCGGGGCCAAAGGCAAACGCTTCGCACTTCCGAACAGCGAAATTATGATTCACCAACCGCATGGTGGTGCCCAAGGGCAGGCCAGCGACATTGCGATCAGTGCCAATCGGATATTGCGAACCCGGTCTGTGCTGAATACCATTGCTGCGGATTGCACTGGTCAACCCTTGGAGCGGATTGAAAAAGACATGGACCGCGATTATTTCATGAGTGCAGACGAAGCGCGCGAGTACGGGATCATCGATCAGGTGATTACGCACAATAAGCGCGTTAGCTGATTGAAGTGCATACCAAGGAAAATCCAAGGACGGCAGAAGGCGCACAGCCCTCTCCGTCCTCTTTCTTTTTGCAGAATCAAACGAAGGGGATTGGGGCAGGATTAGCATCAGGATCCCTGCAAATTCTTAGTCAATGTACGCGTAATAAAGACACTCGTATCCGCTGGGAAGCCGCCTGTTTTTTTGCTTAAGCTTGTCCTTGACAGCCTAGAGGGGCTTTGCTAAGATGGGAACAATATATTTTCGTAAGCGGCTATACGGTCTTGATATATAGGGTTGTGTCTTCATAGGAATGACAGCGGTAGTCGTTTTTTTTAAGATATCAGAAAGTATAAACTGCGGGGGATTGGCATCCTGATATCGCAAGAAAAACATCCGCTAAACGCGGTCTGTCTACTTTGAATGTACGTCGATAGACGTTTTTCTTATACCCGGATTTCAGGAATGAAGCCCAACAAATCAACAAATTCGAAGGAGGATTCATCACGGTGTGGGAAAGTAAATTTGACAAGGAAGGCTTAACGTTTGACGATGTGCTTCTGATTCCCCGTAAATCGGAGGTATTGCCTAAAGAGGTGGATGTGTCCACTCGGCTTAGCGACAAGGTGAAGCTGAACATCCCATTGATCAGTGCGGGCATGGACACAGTCACAGAAGCGGCGTTGGCGATTGCCATCGCACGGGAAGGCGGCATTGGGATCATCCACAAAAATATGCCGGTCGAACAACAAGCTGAAGAGGTCGATCGGGTGAAACGCTCCGAGAGCGGCGTAATCACCAATCCTTTCTCGCTGACTCCAGATCATCTCGTATCCGACGCAGAGCAGGTTATGGCCAAGTTCCGTATTTCCGGCGTACCGATTGTAAATGAGGAGCAGAAGCTGGTGGGGATTTTGACCAACCGCGACCTGCGTTTTGTTCATGATTACAATATCAAAATCAGCGACGTCATGACGAGAGACAACCTGATTACCGCTCCGGTAGGAACCTCGTTGCAAGAAGCTGAAATTATTTTGCAGAAGCATAAAATCGAGAAGCTTCCGCTCGTTGACGAGAATAATATCCTGAAAGGCCTTATCACAATCAAAGATATTGAAAAAGCAATCCAATTCCCGAACGCCGCCAAGGATGCCCAAGGGCGCTTGCTTGTAGGCGCAGCGGTGGGGATCTCCAAGGATACGTTTGAACGGACGGAGGCTTTGGTGAAAGCCGGCGTTGACGTCATTACGGTGGATTCGGCGCATGGACACCACATTAACATTATTGATGCAGTGGCCGAGCTTCGCAGACGGTATCCGGATTTGACGATTATCGCAGGTAACGTAGCGACAGGTGAAGGAACGAGAGCTTTGATTGAAGCGGGAGCTTCCGTCGTGAAAGTAGGGATTGGACCGGGTTCGATCTGTACCACCCGCGTCGTTGCCGGGATCGGTGTACCGCAAATTACAGCGGTTTATGATTGTGCGACAGTTGCCCGTGAATACGGGATTCCGATCATCGCGGACGGCGGTATCAAATATTCTGGCGAAATCACCAAAGCAATCGCGGCTGGTGCGCATGCGGTCATGTTGGGCAGCTTGTTTGCCGGAACGGAAGAAAGCCCTGGGGACTCGGAAATCTATCAAGGGCGTCGGTATAAGGTATACAGAGGCATGGGCTCGATGGGGGCCATGAAGCAAGGTAGTAAGGACCGCTACTTCCAGGACGATGACAAGAAGCTCGTGCCGGAAGGGATTGAAGGTCGCGTAGCGTATAAGGGACCGCTCTCGGATACGATCCACCAACTTATTGGTGGTCTGCGTTCCGGGATGGGATATTGCGGCACGAAGACGCTCGACGAGTTGCGCAACGATACGCAATTTGTCCGCATTACAGGTGCCGGCCTGCGCGAAAGCCATCCGCATGACGTGCAAATCACCAAAGAAGCGCCTAACTACTCGATTCAATAAACTTATAAATTTTGATAGAAATGGGCTGACCATTTTATTCCATCACTGGCAGGGCGTTTTCCGCCCTGCTTGTCTTTTTTTACAGATACCCCTGTGATAGAATAGATAAAGCAAAATGAAAGAATATGAGGGGAGCTTTAAGGGCATTGAAACTCAAACAACCACAACGCAAATCGACAACTAAACGGCATGTCTTGCGCAAAAGCGTTGCTTCTGTGCTGCTGGTGAATGCGCTAGTATTCTCTCTTGCGCCGGCGATGGCGCTGGCAGAAGGGGAACAGACGGAATCTACTAATGCCGGAACAACATCAACCGAAACGACGACAGTGCAAACAACGGCTACCTCAATTCCTTCCGTGGAGTCTTTAGATTTGGAAGTCAGCGCTGCGATCTTGCTCGAGCCTGTCTCTGGCCAAATCTTATTGAACGTTAATGGGGAACAACCGCTGCCTCCGGCCAGCATGACCAAGATGATGACCGAATATATCGTAGCGGAACTTGTGAAACAAGGAAAGTTTAGCTGGGATGACGTAGTGACAGTACAGAAAAATGCAGCCCAAACAATCGGTTCACGGATTTTTCTGGCCGAAGGGGATCAACATACTGTAGAAGAACTCTATACGGCGATGGCGATTGCCTCCGCCAATGATGCGACGGTGGCTCTGGCGGAATACGTAGCCGGCTCCGAACAGGCTTTCGTGAAAATGATGAACGATGAAGCGAAGCGAATGGGGATGAAGACCGCTCACTTTGCCAACTCAACTGGTTTGGATATTGCAGATATGCCAGCGGAATTCCGGCCAACCGATGGGAAAGAGACCGTAATGTCCGCGCTGGATGCTGCGATTTTGGCCAAATATATCGTTACGGATCATCCGGACTTTGCCCGCTTTACCACAATTCAAAGCAAGAAGTTCCGTGAACGCGATGCCGCGCCGATGGTGAACTTGAACTGGATGCTGGAAGCGAATAAGAACGTCACGAATTTTAAACAATTTGCTTACGAGGGTCTGGACGGTCTGAAGACGGGACACACCTCCAATGCCGGAAACTGCTTTACAGGTACCGCGGTGCGTAACGGCATGCGTCTCATCAGCGTCGTTATGGGGACCGCCTCGGACAAAGCTCGCTTTGTGGAAACGCGGAAAGTCTTAGACTACGGGTTCAACAACTTTGAAACGAAGCAAATTGTACCGCCGAAGACGACAGTGACTGGAACCGAAACCGTGACGGTGAAGAAAGCGAAACATACGGAAGTTCCGGTGGTAACCGATCAAGCGGTTAGCTTCGTTGTGCCGAAAGGTGCAGATACCAACGCGGTTCAAGCTAAAGTGACACTGGCTGATGAAGGCACTCTGACAGCGCCGCTGAAGCAAGGAACGAAGGTTGGGACGGTAACTTATACATTTAAAGCGCCGGGTATGGACCAAACGCTGGAGAAGACGGTCAATCTGATCACAGCCGAGGATGCGGAGAAAGCCGGCTGGTTTACCTTGGTGATGCGTGCAATTGGCGATTTCTTCAGCGATCTGTTTAACGGGATCAAAAATCTTTTCTAAGGTCCATTCAAATCCGAGTAAACGGGTTGTGTATTTAAGTCGTATCTTGTAAAATATTTAGTTAGATTATTATCGGGAGGATTGGACATGGAAACAGGAACATCGCGTGTTAAAAGAGGTATGGCTGAGATGCAAAAAGGTGGCGTCATTATGGACGTCATGAATGCGGAACAAGCCAAAATTGCCGAAGCGGCCGGGGCTACCGCCGTTATGGCGCTGGAGCGTGTGCCTTCCGATATCCGGGCGGCTGGCGGCGTTGCCCGCATGGCGGATCCAACGATTATTGAGGAAGTCATGAAGGTTGTCTCCATCCCGGTTATGGCCAAAGCACGTATTGGTCATTACGTGGAAGCGAAAGTTCTGGAATCGCTTGGGGTAGACTATTTGGACGAGAGTGAAGTACTGACCCCGGCGGATGAAGTGTTCCATATCGATAAACGGGATTTCACGGTGCCGTTCGTGTGCGGCGCGAAGGATCTGGGTGAAGCGTTGCGCCGGATCAGCGAAGGTGCATCGATGATTCGGACGAAAGGCGAACCAGGAACGGGGAACATCGTTGAAGCGGTCCGCCATATGCGTCTGATCAACAGCCAAATCCGTAAAGTACAAAACATGTCGAAGGATGAACTGTACGCAGAAGCGAAGAACCTCGGCGTTTCTTACGATCTGCTGCTCGAAGTTCATGAGAAGGGTAAATTGCCAGTCGTTAACTTCGCGGCAGGCGGGGTAGCGACGCCGGCGGATGCTGCCCTGATGATGCATTTGGGTGCAGACGGGGTGTTCGTGGGATCCGGTATTTTCAAATCGGATAATCCAGAGAAATTTGCCCGGGCGATCGTTGAAGCGACGACGCACTACACGGATTACAAACTGATTGCTGAAGTATCCAAGAACTTGGGTACACCGATGAAAGGCATTGAAATTTCCAAATTGGCCGCTGCCGAGCGGATGTCGGATCGCGGCTGGTAATCCAGATCGCGGAATAACCGCTGGAATCAAAGGCAAGTCTTTCACCCCGGCTGTCCCTTGGGATGGTCGGGGTACATCTTAGTAAACTGGGGTTTTGCCTGAATGTTCGAAGCCCTCTAGAGAAAGAAGGTTTGTCATGAGAGTAGGGGTGTTGGCGCTGCAAGGCGCAGTTGCGGAGCATATCCGCAGCCTGGAGAAGACCGGAGTTGAAGGCGTAACCGTAAAGCATGTCGAGCAGCTTGCTGACTTGGATGGATTGATTATCCCTGGCGGCGAGAGCACGACGATCGGCAAGCTCATGCGGAAATACGGCTTTATTGAAGCTATTCGCGATTTTTCTGGACAAGGGAAACCGATCTTTGGGACCTGTGCAGGATTGATCGTCATGGCGAAGGAGATCGAGGGCGGCGAGGAGCCTCATCTCGCTCTGATGGATATTAAAGTATCGCGTAATGCGTTTGGACGTCAGCGTGAAAGCTTCGAGACCGACCTTGACGTGAAGGGACTTGAGGCACCGTTGCGGGCCGTATTTATTCGTGCTCCGCTGATTACGGCAGTTGGAGACGGAGTCGAGGTGTTGTCGACCTACAAGGACGAGATCGTGACCGCACGACAAGGGCACTTGCTCGTATCGTCGTTTCACCCGGAACTGACCGACGACTTCTCGCTACATACGTATTTTGTGGAGATGATCAAGCAAGCCAAGCAGCCGTAAGCAGGCCTTGACTCCTTTGCGGGTTGAGGTTTTGTCTGTTTTACCGGCGTTTTGAAATTCCGTTATACAGCCTTTCCGTCCGCGGGTCTCCCCAGATGAAGGTCGGCAGGTCTGTGCGGGATCATTCTAGGAGGGACTACTCATGTTAGATGTGAAAATCTTACGTAATGACTATGCGCGTGTTGAGGAAGCGCTGAAAAATCGGGGAAAATCGTTGGAGCTGATCTCCGGTTTTGCCCCGCTGGATGAGAAACGCCGGGAGCTGCTTCAAGAGAGCGAAGCGCTTAAGAACCGTCGGAACACGGTGTCAGCAGAAGTGGCCAAGCGTAAGAAAAATAAAGAGGACGCCGACGAGCTGATCGTGGAGATGCGCGAGGTCGGGGATCGCATCAAGGAACTGGACGAAGAGGTACGGACACTGGAAGCCCAAATTGACCAGCTGATGCTCTCGATTCCCAACATTCCGCACGAAAGTGTACCGGTGGGGGCTTCTGAAGAAGATAACGTTGAAGTCCGCCGCTGGAGCGAACCGCGTAAATTTGATTTTACACCGAAGGCGCATTGGGATATTGCCGCTGACCTCGGCATCCTTGACTTCGAGGCTGCCGCTAAGGTAACCGGCTCGCGGTTTACGTTTTACAAAGGGCTGGGAGCCCGTCTTGAGCGTGCGCTCATCAACTTTATGATGGATCTGCACAGCAACGAGCACGGCTATGAGGAAATGCTTCCACCATACATCGTGAACCAAGACAGCTTGTACGGTACAGGACAACTTCCGAAGTTCGAAGAGGATTTGTTCAAGCTCACCGGCGGCAACGACTACTATCTGATCCCAACCGCTGAGGTGCCGGTAACCAACTATCATCGTGACGAAATTTTAAATGCGGAAGATTTGCCGCGTTATTATGTGGCATATAGCTCCTGCTTCCGTTCGGAAGCCGGTGCAGCGGGCCGCGATACCCGTGGTTTGATTCGTCAGCACCAGTTCAATAAGGTGGAAATGATCAAGATTGTGCATCCGGACACTTCCTATGACGAACTGGAGAAAATGACGGAGAACGCGGAACGCGTGCTGCAGCTGTTGGGCCTGCCTTACCGTGTACTTGCCTTGTGTACGGGGGATATGGGCTTTACGGCGGCCAAAACCTATGACCTAGAGGTATGGCTCCCGGAAAGCGGCGTCTATCGCGAAATCTCCTCTTGCTCGAACGTGGAGGACTTCCAAGCTCGCCGGGCCAACATTCGCTTCCGTCCGGAGCCGAAGGCGAAGCCGGAGTTCGTGCATACGCTGAATGGTTCAGGGCTGGCTGTCGGTCGGACCGTCGCGGCCATTCTTGAGAATTACCAACAAGAGGACGGCAGTGTAGTTATTCCAGAAGTTCTGCGTCCGTATATGGGCAATTTACAGAAGATTACCAAGCGGAATTAACTTGCACGCTTGCGGACGATATGGTAGAATCTGATTTGTTACGCGAATCGGATTTTTCCTTGGAGAGGTACCGAAGCGGTCATAACGGGGCGGTCTTGAAAACCGTTAGGGTGCAAGCCCACGTGGGTTCGAATCCCACCCTCTCCGCCATACATATTGCACATTTAGAGAGCAGAGATGCTCTTTTTTTTCGTGTATAAGGCCAGCCGTTTTTTCGCAAATTAACCTTGTTGATTAAATCAAGGGAGGCTTTATCTGTTATGACGAAACCGCAGACCTATCAAACCTCTGGATCTGACAACATCCAAGACCAGGATCATCGGCGTGATAAGGGGAAAAGAGGCCCAGAACCGTTATCCGGGTCCAAAAAGGTGAAAATGCGTAAACAAGATGGTCATTACAATCCGGAAGGGTAAGCCTAATCCATTGAAAACATTCGCTGTTCCGCAGCCCCAGCTTCTGCTGGGGCTTTTGTATTGAAGGGACTTATGAATTAGAACAAGACAACAAGACAAGAAAATGTCATAATAAAGGTAAGGGTATGTCCTTTAAAGGGGAGCATGAATACTAGAGAAAGCCTGGTGAGAGGGAAGAATTGAGCAAACCAACTTGAAAGGATCGTGATGCCATTTGAACGCAGTTAATCCAAACCATCTGATTCCACCGAATGCAACCCAAGTACGCCAACATAAACAGCGGACGCTGAAAAGTACTTTATTCAGATCGATGTTTATTGTCATTGGAGCGGTGATCGTCTCTGTTGCACTGGAGCTGTTCTTGGTACCAAATAAAATTACGGACGGCGGGATAACCGGTATTTCCGTAATGACCTCTTATTTATCGGGACTCCCGCTTGGGGTATTCCTCTTCCTTTTCAACCTCCCGTTTCTAATTGTCGGTTATAAACAAATCGGCAAGACTTTTGCAATATCCACCCTTTTGGGCATTACTGTTATGTCGGCCGGTACAACACTGCTGCACCATGCTGAACCGTTTGTAACGGATACCTTGCTGGCTTTCGTGTTTGGCGGTATTTTGTTAGGGTTAGGTACCGGTTTAGTCATCCGCTTTGGAGGCTCCTTGGATGGTACCGAAATTGTAGCCATTCTGATTTCGCGCAGAACTCCGTTTTCGGTTGGCGAGATCATTATGTTTTTTAACTTCTTTATTTTGCTTAGCGCAGGCTTTGTGTTTGGCTGGGAGCGCGCCTTATTTTCGTTGTTAGCTTATTATATTGCCTACAAATCGATTGATATCGTGGTAGATGGCTTAAACGAGTCGAAATCGGTATGGATCATCAGCGATCAAATCGATGAGATCGGAGATGCTATTCTAAGCCGTTTGGGCCGCGGCGTTACGTACTTAACTGGAGAAGGCGGTTTTTCCGGGGATCCGAAGAAAGTTATCTTCTGTGTAATTACCCGCTTGGAAGAAGCTAAGCTGAAGGAAATCGTTAATCATTACGATGAAAATGCATTTTTGGCAGTCGGAAACATTCATGACGTCAAAGGCGGACGTTTCAAGAAAAAGGCGATCCATTAATTTGGAGAAATGAATTCCGTCCTATTGGCGTATGGTTTATGATATGTGAGAAGTGTTCAGAAAAAGGAATGCTTTAGAATGAGGTTAGGGCAGGAGAGAGGAGACTGTAATGTCTAGGAAATGGTTCACGTCGATGATGCTGGTGATGCTGTCTGTCGTGCTGGTATTGTCCGGCTGCAGCAGTAAGAAAGAACCGAAGGAAGCCTTGAGCAGCGCAGCGATGAAGGCGCTGGAGATGGATTCCTACGTGGTGGAGAATCAAATTAAGATCTTGGATTTCTCCGTAGAAGGGACAGAAGAGGCAGAGTCTGCAGAAGTAGGCGCGGTGTTTTCCATGCTCAAGAACGCAGAGATCAACATCAAGCAAATTTACCAGAAGGAACCGATGCAAACGGAGGCAACGCTGGAAGTCAAACTGACAGGGGATATGACAACCACCATTACTATCCCGTTGGTGATGACAGCCGAGAAGCTGTATGTGAAAATCCCAAGCATTCCGTTCTTGCCATTGCCGGAGTCAGTGACAGGGAAATTCCTGGTACTGGACTTGAAAGAGCTGGCAGAGCAAGCGGGCGAGGAATTTAATCCGGATCTATTCAACCCGGAGAAGAGTCAGAAGCTGAGTATGGAATTGATGGGGGCATTATTTGCCGAATATGAGTCGGGGGCTTACTTCAGCAACATCGATCCTAAGGAGGCATCGCTACCGGAGGGCCTCAAGGCGAAGCAAGTTGTGCAGTTTGCCATTACGAATGACAATGTAAAAGAAGCGGTGACCATTCTGGTAAACCAGGCATTGCCGAAGATGCTGGATATCCTGGCGAAAGAAGAATACCGTTCGATGCTGCAGCTGACGCCGGAGGAAATCGAGCAGGCGAAGCAGGAGCTGCAGGAAGGCAACCAGGATGAATTGGGCGAGGCGCTGGATGAGATGAAGAATCATCTGCAAATCAACAAGTTCACTGTGGATACCGCCATCGACGAGAACAATTACCCAGCGTACTACAATGTTCAGGTGGACGTCGCCGTGAACGATCCGGATACGCAGACGAACGTTAAGGCAGCGGTGCAAATGACCAGCCACTTTACCCAAATCAACGAGAAGCCAGCCTTTGAAATTGGCATCCCGACAGACACGTTGACTTTGGAACAGCTGCAAGAGGAAATGAGCCAGTTTGGCTATTAGGCGTTAGGACTTATCCAACAGTTTATACTTACACTCGAAAAAAACCTCCAGTCCCATGTTTCTTAAGGGGCTGGAGGTTTTAATGTTTTATGAGAAGTTATTTCTTGCGAAGCCGGCGGAAGAACTCGGTTAACAGCGAGGCGCATTCCTCTTGAAGTATGCCAGAGGTAATATCGGTGCGGTGGTTAAACCGCGGCTCCTGCAGCAGGTTCATCAGCGTGCCGGCACATCCTGCCTTTGGGTCCGGTGCTCCGTAGATCACATGGGGGACACGACACTGTACGATCGCTCCGGCGCACATGGGGCAAGGCTCCAGAGTGACATAGAGTCGACAGTGGAGAAGCCGCCAGGCACCCAGCCGCTCGCTGGCTTCGCGGATGGCAATCATCTCGGCATGGGCGGTTCCATCGAGCGAGCTTTCCCGCAGGTTGTGGCCGCGTCCAACGATTTCGTCGCCTCGGACGATCACCGCACCGATGGGGACTTCGCCGATGGCTTCTGCTTTTCGAGCTTCCCGAATTGCCTCGGCCATCCAATATTCATGGGGATAAGTTGAGGCAGGAGGTTCGGGGATCAAAGGGGATGAAGAAGGCATAGATCAAATCAACTCCTTAATGAACGTAACCATTCGTTTTGTCCAACGAACAGGCATTCGTTGTTAACATGTTGTGAATAACATTGTGTATAACTGCAAGAATATCCCCATTTTTATACACATATTATCCAGAACATTGTGAGTATGTTGATAATTTGTGGATAACTCAACAGAACATCACGTCTCATAGATAAGACTCAAGAACTGGCTTTGTAGGCATTTCTACATATTGTAAGGATACGATCTGGGAAATTCAACGTCTTTGCAAAACATGTCGTAAAAGGTATGATGTATGTAGAAATTGTGAATCCCATAAATATCCATAAATTAGTTCCAGAGGTGGGATAAACACTTGACTATAAAAACCAAGCTCGCTTTGATTATATCTTGTTTTGCGCTGATTATCCTCTCTCTGAATATCGTTTTAAGTTATTTTACGGTACGGGACAATCTGCGCAGGGACAGCGAAGCGAACATGATGCTGACCGCGAATCAAATTGCTATTGCTGTCGAACAAAGTCGTTCGTTGTATAATTATGTCAAGCTCACGTTGGGCGGAAAAATGAGCAGCGACATGACGGATGCGATCCTGATCATGACCAGCCCGGATCGTATTGCGCAAAAATCGATGAGTACGAACCGCAGTCTGTTGGAGATTACAGGAATTGACCCGAATCATTTTGATGAGAACCATCGGCTGTTCGGTACCTATAACTATAAAAATGATGAAGGCTTGAGACAATCGGTCGCAGAGGCCATTTCGCAAAATCGCAGCCTGGTAGTGGATACTCGGATTAACGGCGAACGTGTGCTGGAGTGCTATGTTCCCATTTCGAATTACAGGGAGAATCCTTACGTCATTCGTGTTGTGTCTAGTTATTCCCCGATTGCCGATGCGATCAACAAGCAGATGATCGGTCAGCTTATCGTTTCCGTTAGTCTGTTGGCATTAATGGTGACGGGGAGCTATTGGATGGCTGGCGGGCTGATCCGACCGATTCGCCATATTTTAGACCAGGTGAATGTGTTGGCTTCAGGCCGGCTGGATACTCGTTTAAAAGTCAGCAGCTTTGACGAGCTTGGACTCCTTGCCCACAAAATTAACATCATGGCGGACAACTTGGGCCGGTATACGACCGAGCTGAGGCAAAAAAGCGAAGAGAACCGGTCCATGAAGGAGTATCTGGAATCGATCATAAGCCAGACGGCGGATGCGATCCATATTACGGATGTCAAAGGGCGGGTGTTGCAAGTCAATGCCGCCTTCGAAAGGCTGTACGGCTGGAGCAGCGAAGAAATTGTCGGGAAGTATCTCGAGTATCTTCCGGAGTTCGAGTTAGATGGGCGGACCATTTGGCGTCCGGAGGCGGAAGTGATTGAAACCGCTGAATCGGTATTGGCGGAGACGGTTCGATTGCGCAAGGACGGCAGCCAAGTTGAGGTGAGTATCAGCGTATCGCCTATCTTCGACCAAGCGGGCAAAATTACCGCATTGATCAGCATTTCCCGCGACATGACGGAGCACAATAAAATGGAAGACCTGTTGCGTCGGTCTGAGAAGCTCACCACGGTAGGGCAGCTCGCCGCCGGGGTTGCACATGAAATCCGCAATCCGTTGACGACGCTTCGCGGGTTTCTGCAAATGCAGCAGCGCACCCGGACGGTGAACGTGATGCATACCGATGTGATGCTGGCGGAGCTGGACCGAATTAATCTGATCGTCAGCGAATTTCTGATTTTAGCCAAGCCTCAGGCAGTGCAGTTTCAGATCAAGGACGTCCGCTTCACGATGGGGGACGTCGTCTCTTTGTTGGATAGCGAAGCCCATTTACATAATATTGAATTTGAAGTGCATTTCTCGCCAAGCCCGGTTCTGGTACACTGTGAAGAGAACCAATTGAAGCAGGTATTCATCAACTTGTTGAAAAATGCCATGGAGGCCATGCCCAAAGGAGGTAAGATCCTGCTTCAAGTGGAAGAGGACGACAGTGGCTTTGCTGTGCTCCGCGTCATCGACGAAGGCGAAGGGATTGCTAAAGATCGGCTTCAGAAGTTGGGCGAGCCTTTTTACACGAACAAGGAGAAAGGAACCGGTCTCGGTCTCATGATCAGCCAGCGGATCATTGAGGGACACCGCGGGACGCTGAAGATCGAAAGCGAGCTTGGCAAAGGAACGGCTGTAACTATTACCCTCCCGCTTGTACAGGAGGAAGAAGAACATAACAAAGGGCAAGCGGATCTCGCGAATTAAAGCGAACTGCTAGGCTATGCGGAGGGACCAAAGACAGCACCATGAGAATCAATAAATTCATTAGTGAAACGGGATTTTGCTCCCGACGAGAGGCGGACAAGCTGGTCGAGTCGGGCCAAGTGACCATTAACGGCGTCAAGGCGGTTCTAGGCAGCCAGGCGGAGCCTGGAGACGATGTACGGGTCAACGGGAGGGCGATTGCGGCCAAACGCTCTAAACACGTGTACATCGCTTTAAATAAGCCGGTGGGGATCACCTGCACAACGGAAACGCATGTGAAAGGCAATATTGTGGATTTCGTTGGGCATTCGGAGCGAATTTTTCCGATTGGGCGCTTGGATAAAGATTCCGAGGGATTGATCCTGCTTACCAGCGATGGCGATATCGTCAATAAAATTTTGCGGGCGGAAGGCAAGCACGAGAAGGAATATGTCGTGACCGTGGATCGGCCGATTACCCCTAGCTTTGTGAAAGCGATGAGCGAAGGCGTTAAAATTCTCGGGGAGATGACGTTGCCGTGCAAGGTGACGCGGGTTTCGGATCGGGTGTTCCGAATTATTCTGACCGAGGGGAAGAATCGGCAAATTCGCCGAATGTGCAGCGCTCTCGGGTATGAGGTGCGCAGGCTGCAGCGCATTCGGATTATGAACATCCATCTCGGCCAACAGAAAGTGGGCACCTGGCGCGACTTAACCGAACAAGAGAAGCGGGAGTTGGGCTTGGCCCTGAATTACGAGCTTTCCTAACGTGACACGGTCTACGAAAAATAAAGGACAGGCTTGCCTCGAAAGGCGCCTGTCCTTATTTCTTTATTCGTGGGCAGCCGTTACGCCAAGCTGCTCGGTGCTATCCACGTACTTGCGGATGATCGAGACTTCGACCCGGCGGTTCTGTGCGCGGCCCGCAGCCGTATCGTTGCTGGCAACAGGGTGATATTCCCCATATCCGATGGCACTAAACTTCTTCGGATCCAAGTTCGTGTTCAACAGGAGTATCTTCATAAAATTCAACGCCCGCACCGAGCTTAAATCCCAGTTGGACGGGAATTCATAGGTTGAGATCGGTACGTTGTCGGTATGGCCGGATACGATAACCTCATAATCCGGAAATTGCTGAAGCATGTTGGAGATCGCCTTAGCTAACTGACGAGCTTCCGGTTTCACCACGGCTTCTCCTGAAGCGAAAAGCGCCTTGTCGCTAATCGTGATCATCAGCTGGGATTGATTGAGTTTCGTTTCCAGGTCATCCGTTAATCCGTTTTCCTTGATATAGGTGTCCAGTTGCTTCTTTAGAGATTCCAGATTCTGCTGTTCTTGACGCTTCAGCTCGTTCTTCTTGGTCATCAGACCGTTCTCGTTCGTCTTTGGCGTCTCCATTTCGCTGAGCGAAGTCCGGTTGTTGCTGATCATAGCGTTCTGATCGAGGACACTGGTGCCCCCGGTCAGAACGCTCTTAAAGGCTTCGCTCATCTCTTGGAATTTCAGAGCGTCCACCGTGCTCATTCCATAGAGGACGATAAACAGCGCCAGCATCAGCGTCATCAGGTCAGAATAAGGGAGCAGCCAGCTCTCGTCGGCATGTTCCTCGTGATCTTGGTGTTTCTTATTCTTTTTGCTCACCATCACCGGCCCCCTTTTCAAAGATTTCCGCACGTTCCGCAGGGGTTAAGAACACGGCAAGTTTCTGTTGAATTGCAATCGTAGACACACCCGATTGAATGGACAGCAGGCCTTCCACCATCATCAACCGGATCTCCATCTCTTTCTTCGAGAGACGTTTCAGTTTATTGGCGATCGGGTGCCACAGCACATAACCGGTGAAAATACCGAATACCGTCGCAATAAATGCACCTGAAATGGCATGAGCCAGAATCTCCATATCGCTCATGTCGGACAGTGCGGCGATCAGACCGACAACCGCACCAAGCACCCCGAGTGTCGGAGCGTACATCCCCGCCTGAGAGAACATCAGAGCACCTGCTTTGTGGCGCTCCTCGGTGGCCGCAATATCCTCAGTCAGGACATCCTGCACGAATTCTTGATCGTTGCCGTCGATGATCATCCGCATCCCACCGCGCAGGAAGTCATCGTTGATCTCTTCAACCTTCGCTTCCAGCGCCAGCAAGCCTTCGCGGCGGGTAATGGTCGCCCATTCCGTAAACAGGGTGATCAACTCCGCTTTGCTGATCATTTTCGGTTTGACGATCGTCATTTTGATCAAAGTCGGAAACTTCTTCAACTCCGATAACGGGAAGCCCATAAACAGCGTTGCCGCCGTTCCGACAAAGATGATGACGAAGGCCGCAGGGTTCTGGACCAAGCTTTCTACGGGTGCGCCTTTTAGGAACATACCTAAAATCAGGGCAATCAATCCGAGAATCAAACCAATAATTGTTGAAAATTCCATTGTACACCTCGTCCTTGAGAGAAATTGATACCAACTTGCCCTTCCGCGTCCTTGCGGAAGAGGCTGACACACCAGTCTGAAACGATTAACTATTTTATCGACAGATTTCCCTTTTTTTTTAAGTGGTTTTTTCCGGTATAATAAGATTACGGTCAGAATGGAGAAGACCGAAAGGGAGGATATCGCAGTGGGCGTAAAACACGGCAGGGATTATGAATTTATTTTGGCTGATTTGACGAACGCGGTTGGCCGGATTCAAGATAGCTATCTTTTCTTCGAAATGGAGCCCTCGGAATGGGAAGGGTTATCGGATACGGATCGAGGCGAGGTGCTTGAAGCTCTGGCGGAGGATTTATTCTTTGGGTTGGGCTCGGAGCCGATGATTGAGGTAGGCAGTGCGATCGTGATCTATGATCCCGAAGGACATCGCATCAATATCCTGATCGGGGATTCCGAATTAACCTCCGTATCCTTGATATAACCGCATCTGTTGCTGCCGCTGTACCGTCCAATGGCGATAAGCATGAAGGCAGGGGTTCGAGAATACAATAGTTGGAGACGAGGCTAGGACAAATCAAACTTCAGATCCTGGTGCGTGACGAGGAAACTTACATATACAGGAGTTCTTGAAGAGAACGGGAGGAAGAATAATGCCGTTTACACCGCAAGAAGTAGAAGCGCATTTGGAAAAACTGGAAGGATGGGAACTAGAGGAAGGACGATGGATTTTTCGTAAATATACGTTTTCCAACTTTATGAAGGGGATCGCATTTGTAGATGAGGTAGCTGCGATCTCGGAAGCATTTAACCACCATCCCTTTATCACAATCGACTATAAAACGGTAACGCTCCGTTTGACCTCTTGGGAGGAAGGCGGCATTACAGCCGTTGACATCAAGGAGGCGCAGCAATATAACGAGGCCTACGAAAAGATGCGGTCAGGGGATTAGCCAAGTCAGCTCATGATCGGATTTATAGAGGTATCAAAACAACCGCCGGGAATTTACATTCCCGGCGGTTGTGCTTTTTTCGCGTGTTTATTTTTTCTCCGCAAGCCATAAGGCGACGTTCGCAATTTCCTCTTCCTTTAAGCGATCCTTAAAAGAAGGCATCATGCCGCCCTTCCCTTTGGTGATAATGGAGAACAGTTGGTCTGCCGTCAATTCCGATCCAATCTTCTGCAGATTTGGGCCCGCGCCGCCTTGCAATGTATCACCGTGGCAGGAGATGCAATTTGCTTTGACGATGGCTTCGGCTTGTTCTGCGTTCATGGTGATTTCAGGCATTTGCGGCTTGGCTTCTTGCGCAGCCTCTTCCCGGCTTGGCAAGGTGAACATCAATACAAGGGCTAAAGCGCCTGCGATGACGAACAAACCGCTCATGATCCACTTTTGCATTTCAATCGCCCCTCCTATGTATGCTACCTATCCATTATAACGGAACACACGGGTTGATCATAGTCTTTGTGTCCAAATTAGGAACAAAAATTATCCGTTTCCATTAAATTGTGTGCCATAAGTCATAGTCTTAATCAAAACAAGACATAAAAAAGAGCGTGCCCTTATTCAGGCAGCCCTTTATGAACCATACAATAGAACGGTTTGGACACCCCGCCAGGTGTCATCTTCTCATACAGATCGGTAATGACAAACCCCGCCTTCTGGTAAGCCCGGATCGCTCGGGTGTTCCAGGTCAGCACTTCCAGGTCAATCTGATGATCCGGCTTACGACGCCGGGCTTCCTCCACGATGGTCCTCACAAACAGCTTGCCCAGCCCGTGGCCGCATAGCTCGGGCTTCATACCGATGCCAAGCCGGGTGACTCCTTCCATCGGGAAGTACTGAGCGAAGCCGGCAAGCTCCCCCTTCTCATCCAACACGGAGACATACTGTTCGGCGCGGATCGCCGGGTTCCCAAACTCCACGTCGAGCGCTTTCATTTGCTCCCATGGCAGCCAACTGTAGATGTCATAAGGAGAATCGTAACGCCAGGTGCAAATTTCCGCGCCATGGGCTTCTTCCATCGGTACGATACGAAACGGAGACATCGTTTGGTCCATATTGCCCCTCCTTAATTAAAGGAAAGTCCGTCGTAATTGTTCCATTATCCTCACAATAGCCGGAATTACGCAGCTTGTAAAGGTTTTTGCCTACCCTTCGGGAAATTAAAATTGTGGGATTTCTCCTGGATATTTAGCTTTGCGGCAACCTTTTTCCCGGTTGTTTCGTTATATAGATAAGAGTACAGATAAAAAAAGACCGCAAGGCGGTTCCAACGAGAACCCGGCCCAGCGGCGAATTAGTGATGATGAACAGGATGAAACCGATAGATCAATGGATTACGATTCCGCAGCGTAGACGGAATAACCGTACTTACTGAGAACACGCTTCGCGCCAACGTAGCGGTTCTGGTAATAACTGTTGCTTAGCTTGTCGATCCGGATGCCCTTGGATGAGGATGCATGGGCGAATTCACCGTCGCCGACGTAAACACCAACATGGGATACTTTGCCCGTCCCCGTCGTCTTGAAGAAGACGAGATCCCCAGCTTGAAGCTCGCTCTTCGGTACCGGTGTGCCTTGCTTATACTGAGCGGCAGACACACGTGCTAACTTGATACCCATCTTGCTGAAGACGTACCGGGTAAATCCAGAGCAATCAAATCCCGCTGTCGTGGTGCCACCAAATTTATAAGGCGTCCCGTACACGGAATCGACGATACTAGATAGCGTCGTTGTCTCGGCTTTTGCGGAGTCGGCAAAGGCGCTACCTGCCCCCAAGGTGAATAGGAGGGCTAAACTCGTTACCGCTGCTGTCAAAGTCTTTCTCAAGATGTCATACTCCTTCCAAGGCCTACGAGGTTAGCTTATGGATTCGGTTGAAGGTTCCCTATGATCTGCTATAGCGGTTAGTTAAAAAGTCATCTTCGGATCACGAAATAACTCAGGATGGAGATTCGGCGTCGAATCTTGAACTCAGCCGGGTCTTCCGCTGCTCACGTAGCTTCCAGCTACGCTGCGCTGCTCAGTCCCTAAGCTTCATCCAACCTTCTCGGTGCTCCAAACCTAACTTTTTAACCTTGATTGAAGTTAAAAAGTCATCTTCGGATCATGAAGGATGTGACTGTTACCTTTTATAGCGAAATCAATTCACCCTTTGGTGGGTCCCCCGCTTCCCGGGTGCGTGGGAATTCGGCAGTTTCATTGTAGATGGCACCCAAGATCTTACATAGAAATAGTTACAACAATAATTACAAAGTTGTTACCATTTACGTTCTTCATTTTACCAAAGCCGTCCAGAGATGACAAGTTTGTCGAAAAAAACGCTTCTATTGGCCCGTGTTCGCGAAGGGATTCGTGGGTAATGGTTCCTAAGAGACTAGGGCTAAAGAAAAGAGTAGGAGAAGGGGAATCCAAGGAAAAAGCCCGCAGAGACGTTGTAATCAACATCCCCACGGGCTTCGTAGCGAGTTCTTATTGAACATCATCATGTTCAGCAATTTCACCGGTCACATCTTCATACTTGTCGTTGCTCATGATTCGTTTCGCGCCAACGTAACGATCGACATAATACTTCTCGCTTAATTTGCTGATGACTACACCTTTGGAGGAGGAGGCATGAGCAAATTTGCCGTCGCCGACATAGATGCCGACATGAGAAACGCCTTTGCCGGAAGTATTAAAGAAGACCAAATCGCCTTCGATCAGTTCGCTCTTGTCAACCGCAGTACCCATTTTGTATTGGGATGCGGACTGATGAGGCAGCTTGATGCCGATCTTCGAGAAGACGTACATCGTAAATCCAGAACAGTCGAATCCGGAGGTTGTGGTTCCGCCTGCAACGTAGCTGCTTCCAAGCGCGCCGTCGATGACACTGTCCAGTTTGGAATCGGCGAAAACGCTGCCAGTTCCAATGGTGAAAAGCATGGCAAAACTTACTGCTGCTACCGTCAAACGCTTCTTCAAGAAGTTATGCTCCTTCCAATGCCTACGAGGTTAGCTTAAGGATTCGGTTGAAGGTTCCCTATGATCCCTCTCAAACGAGATCAATTCACCCAAAGTGGTTCCCCCGTTTCCCTGGTGAAGGGAATTCGGCTTTGTTTTTCACACCTGTCATTTCTAATTTGACATCCGGCACGAATCTCCTGCCAAAGATGACAAAAATAATTACAAAACTGTTACTGAAATTGCGTTGCTGTTATTTTAACAAAGGTAGGTATCTTTTGGCAATGCTTAATTCACAAGATTAAGAGGGGAAATAGGACGGAAGGCCTTCGCCGAACGGCGAAGGCCTTGATGTTACAGGGTTTTGAGGAGTTAAAAAATTTTAACTTTTTTGTGCCTTGGACTGCCAAAGGTGAAATTGAGAGGCGATCTTCCAGACCTTAAATGTGCAGCGAAAGAGAGGATAAGCCTGCTGCAGGATGAGGGCCAGCATCCCCGTCCAAATCCAAGATGCGGTGCCGAACAGAAGGAAGAGGATCAGGCCAAAAGTCCCGAGAATTAGCGAGATAGAGATGCCCTGCAACAGGGTTCGGAAGCAAGCTAGCAGGGAATTCCAAACTCCGGCTTTAAACAAGTAGCCGAACTGGACAAACAATAGGCATTGCCGGATAAACCAACCGTAAATGAACCAGCCCAGGATCAGCCCAAGCCCAGTGAGCCAGGTTGCCATCGGAAGTTCCATCCCGGTCAACCCCGGCCAAAGCGACAGTAGTCTCGAAACAATCCAGAAGGCGGGCAACAAGGTAAGTACGAGCTCCATCGCGTAGAACAAAATTACCGGTTTACCAAATTCCTTCATTCCTCGGAACAGGGGGAAGCCGGGGTTGCGATTTTCCGCCGGTGTGAAGCCGTAGAAGATTCCAGCTTGGATCAACGGAGTCAAGATCATGCGCAGGACGATCATCCCTGCCAGTAGCCAGCAATACAACCGAACCTCGGGATTGCTCCATAAATTCATCTGTCCCTCAAGCAAGAACAGGAGTTTCGATAGCGCCGTGGGCGGCGGGTCAGGATATCTTTGCAGCAGCGCCGTTACGGCAGTATCGACCAACCGGTACAAGAACAATCCCCACAGCAGCTGGTACAGGAACAAGATGATGACCGAGGGAAATTGGCTTTTCAGGGCAGTCCACCCTAAACGAACGAAACTCATTTCTTTCCCTCCTTATAGAAGTATGGACCTAGGGTTACCACAGAAGTCCTCCAAGGATCGCTTCAAGCAGCTTGGTGACGCTCATATTGGAGCGCGACAATGTGGTTTCAGGGACTTCTGCTTTCAGATAGTTGTTGATGTGAAGGTTCTCCACCGTTAAGGTGTAGTCCGGGTCGATCTGAACCCATGCCAGCGGTGCTTTATATTGCAGCTTGATCTCGAGGCGAGAATCTTCCCCGTTCCATTGCTTGCGTACGGTGTGTCCATCGGTGAAGGTGAACAGCAGCGGAACCTTCGGGTGGGTTGCCCCTTTGCGGGTAAAGACCACTTTCGACTCGTATATCGGACCGCCTTCCTGATTGATCGGAGTGATTTGAATGTTGTCTACTGCAAAATCCGCCATTTTCCCATCATAGACGTATTGTTGAAAATACGCTTTCCAGCTGCGGCTGGTCACTTGCTCAACTACCCGTTGGAAATCAGCGGTCGTTGGGTGCTTAAATCGATATTTCTGGCTGTACGTGCTCAGAATCCGCCTCATCGTCTTGCTGCCGACCTGCCGCTCGATATCCAGCAGGATTAATTTGCCGCGGTAGTACGCATTCTTGGCATAGCCATCCCCGGGGCCGTATTTCCAGGCGTTCTGGGTCAAGGAAGCCGGTGAAGTAATCATAGCCGATTGGATCGGCAAATTCGGGGTGATGCCGAACTCCTGCTCCATGAGCTTATCCTCTGCATAGGAGGCAAAAGCTTCATCCAACCAAGCTTCCTCGAATTCATTGTTGGCGATCATCCCGTAGAAGAACTGATGGGCGATTTCGTGGATGACCGTGCGCTCTAGATCATCGTATCCAGGGGAATCGCTGACGGCCCCAAACGCGGTAACTAGAGTCGGATATTCCATGCCGCCGGCCCCGTTTGCGTTCGCCGGTGGAACGACCACGGACAGCGTGGAATACGGGTACCGGCCATACCACTTACTGTAGTTCGCCAGAGCGACCTTGGCGGCATAGAAGTAGCGTTCCTTCAGATCCTTATGTGCGGGATCGAGATACAGCTTAATACGCACGCCGGGAACTTCTGCTGAAGAGAAGGGCTCTTCCATGTAGATGAAGTTCGGCGAAGCCGCCCAAGCGAAATCGTGGACATCGTCGGCGTAGAATTGCAAGGTTTTCCGTCCGTTCTTCAACACTGCCTTTTTGGTCTGAAAACCGGTGGCTGCCACGGTGTACGCCTCGGGCACATTGATCCTTACACTGTAAATCCCGAAGTCGGAGTAAAATTCCGAGTTCCCGTGATACTGATGGAGGTTCCAGCCTTCGGACGTCCGCCCCCGAGTCCCCACCGGCTCGTACACACTCATCTTAGGAAACCATTGCCCTGCCATGACGAAATCGTCGGCAACGCCCATACGGGCAAAAATCTTCGGCAGCTTGACGGTGAATTTCATCCGCAGCGTCAGGCTTTCACCGCCCTGGACCGGCACCGGCAGCCGAACTTTGGCTAAGGTCTGATCCTTCGTATTGCCGTCGTCAGGCTGAACATACTGAATCCGATGCAGCAAGGAGATGCCGTCGGTCGTTTTCAGTTCGGTGATCTCCATGGATCCCCAGCCGTCCTTGGGCATGACGTCGTTCCGCAGTTTTCCGCCCGACTCTTTCATAAACGTCGTATCCTCGGAAGCAAACGCGTTCGGATATAAGTGCAAGTACACCTCGTTGATCGTCTTCTTGCCGGGATGGGTCCAAGTCAGCGTCTCTGAGCCGGTTAACGTCCCTTCCTGCTCGTTCAGCGTGACGTCGATGTGGTATTCGGCGACCCGATTGCTGAGCACTTCGGCGGTCGGTTGCTGAATGGTTTCAGTTTGCGGCGGCGTGGGGGTTTGTCCGGTTTTTTGGACCGCTTTAGGCCCCGCCTTGGCCGGGACGAACGAAGCCAGCGATTCCCCACCTCCCCGCAGGGTCACCCAGGCGGCTCCGAGGGTGAGGCACAAGGCAAGGATAGAAATGCCGTAGACAATAGTACGTCGGGTCATACAATGGATACCTCCCGTTGACAAGCATCTACAGCATGTATATGTTTGCATTTGGAAGATTATTAGTTAAAATTGAGAGGTAGTTAAAAAGCCATTTTTTGAACTAGGATTGAGATGTAAGGATAACGATAGAAGCTGCCTTGCTTATGAGAACGAGGCGGCAGGTATGCGAAATATGGAGGGAATTATGGATCAGACACCGAAAACGGGTAAAAAGATTTTTGCCCTCAACATTATCAGCAACGATGAGAAGAGCAAACATAAAGGCTTTGGTGCAGGTTCCATCGATTTGAACAGCATGTCTCCGGTCATCATCGACGGGGATGAGGTGTACATTGATGTCGGTGCCATGCATGCGAAGAGCAAGGTGGAGAAAGGCATCAAATTCTCGACCAACCGGGAGGACGTACCCAATGGCCGGCAGGTCTGGATCGTTTGGGTTGCGGTAGATCGCGGGCCGGAAGGCCAATTCTACGGCGGAATGACGGCTTGCGAAATGTTGATTGACACGGAAGCACGCCGCGGCTGGAAAATTCTTGCCGACCATGTTAACAAAATGGATTATGCGTTAAAACGCAGAGTGATTTTGGACGGATTGAGCAAAGAGCAGAAGGCCGGGCTGAAGCAGCTGCTGATCGAGACTAATGCGGAATGGTGGGACCGCTCGCCGGAAGAGCTGAAGGCGGCCCTGGACGCGTGAACTGAAGAAATGAGGCATAAAAGAAACGCCCCTATCCGGTTGAACTCCCGGAAGGGGCGTTTTGCTTGGCAAGGGAAGTTAGCGCTGGGGGCTGACTTGAATCTTCGGCGAACCCGCCGCCGTTTGCGGGTCCTTACCGAGTAAAATCGTCAGTCCGAGCAGCGTGACGAGAATGGTCGCGCCCATATCGGACATGACGGCGACCCACAAGGTGAGCCAGCCGGGGATCGTCAACAGCAGGGCGATGAGCTTCAGCGCAAGCGAGAGGCTGATATTCCAGGCGACGATCCGGCCAGCACGCCGGGCGATGCGGATGGCGCGGGGAAGATGGCCAAGATGATCCTGCATCAGCACGATGTCGGCGGTCTCTACGGCGCTGTCCGTGCCTTGGCCCATGGCGATCCCGAGGTCGGCGGCAGCCAAGGCCGGAGCGTCGTTGATCCCGTCGCCGACCATCGCCACGCTCCCGCGGCCGGCCAGTGCTTGGATCTGCGCGACCTTCTGCTCTGGCAGCAGGCCGGCATGCCATTCGCTGACACCGCTGCGGTCAGCGATCGCTTGGGCCGCCGCGGCGTGGTCGCCCGTCAGCATGACGGTGCGGGCGACTCCGGCGCGGTGCAAGGCGCGGACGACGTCCGGGGCTTCCGGACGGAGTTCATCGGCGAGGCCGAACAGGCCCAACACGCGCGCGGATTCCGCGGCGAGCACTACGGTGAGGCCCTCCGCTTTCAGTCGCGCGAGGTCAGCAGTGACGCGCGCCCGCTCCTCGCCGCCGAGGGAGAGCTGCGCGAGCAGCGCTTCGCTGCCGACATAGCAGCGAACGCCGTCGACCTCGGCGCTCACGCCCACGCCGGGCAAGGTCGTAAGCCCGGCGGGATGCGCCCAGCTGTCACCGCGCTGGGCGCCATCGGAACAAGCGACGTGAGCGTCGCTGCTATGCCCGCTGCTTGGGGGTTCGCAGCAGCACGCTACGTCGCTGTGCTCGTCACTGTTGCCGCTGGTGCGGGCGGCAACGTAACGCACCACCGCAGCGGCCAGCGGGTGCAGGGAGCCTCGCTCCAGTGCGGCGGCTACCGTGTAAAACCGCTGCGGCACATACGCGATCTCGCGCTGCACCTCCGGCTGCCCTTTCGTCAGGGTGCCGGTCTTATCGAATGCGATCGCATCCAGCTTCCCGAGCTGCTCCAGATGCACGCCGCCCTTGACGAGCACGCCGAGCCGCGCGCAGCGGGTCATTCCGCTGACCAGCGCGATTGGCGAGCTCAGCACAAGGGCGCACGGGCAGCCAACGATCAGAATGGCTAGACCTTCGTAGATCCATTTCATCCACGGCTGCCCGAACAGCAGCGGCGGAGCCAGCATCACCAGCGCCGCCAGAATCATGATGGCCGGCGTATACCATTTGGCGAACCGATCGATGAACAGTTCGGTTGGCGTTTTCTTATCCTGCGCCTCCTGGACAAGATGCATGATCTTGGCCAGTGACGAGTCCTCGTACGGTTGATCAATTCGGACGTGAAGAAGTCCTTCCGTATTGATGCTGCCGCCGAATACCGGCATGCCGGGCTGCTTCGTGACCGGAATCGATTCGCCGGTAATGGCTGCTTCGTTGACGGCGCTCGTCCCTTCCAGGACCGTGCCGTCTGAAGGGATCTTCTCCCCGGCTCGGACGAGCACAATATCGTTTGCCTTCAACCGCGCGATCGGGACGATCATTTCCCGTCCATCTTGAATGACAATCGCTTCCTTTGGAGCAGCATCCAATAACGCCGATAGCGAGCGGCGGGCGCGGCTCATGCCATAGCCCTCCAACAGCTCGTTCAGACCAAACAATATCGCGACCAACGTCGCCTCTTTCCATTCCCCGATCAACACCGCACCGGTTAAGGCTACGGTCATCAACGTATCCATATTGAATTTCAAGCGGAGCAAGTTCCGCAAACCGCGCAGGAATGTAGTGTACCCGCTGAGGACCATAGCTGTCAGATAACCTGTAATCCGTACGGCATTGGGCACGTCGAACACAAACGTCCCCGCATAGATCACGGCGGAAATCACCAGCAGCCAGATTCCCAGGCGGCTCTCATGTTCATGCGGTTCACTAGAGCTTCCGAGTTCTGCGGCCTTCTGGGAGACGGCCTCCGAAGCAGCCATAGCAGCCGTATCGTCAGCGAAGCTGGGATTCGGTAAGACTAAGGTGGCGCCATCCCTTTTTAAAATCCGCTCCACCTGCTTCAAATCCACTGCAGGATGGAGGAGCAGGCGTCCGCTATTATATAGAAGAGAGGCATCCTCCCCGTAATCCAGGCGCTGAATTTCCTCCTGCATCTCCCGGGCGCAGTTCGCGCAGGACAATCCCATCACACGATACTCGATGCGATGGTTCTCGCCTGGCGTTTGATTTTTTGCCACTGTTGAGTTCATTCGTTCATCTGCTCCTTCTGATGCTCCAGCGTCATGGCTACCAGCGTCTGAATATGATGGTCGCTTAACGAATAGTAGACGTTCTTGCCTTCCTTGCGCGATTTGGCGATATGCAGTGCCTTCAGCTGACGCAGATGATGGGAAGCCGTCGCCACGGAGACGTCGAGTAAATCGGCGATATCGCAGACGCACAGCTCCTGATGCTGCAAATAATAAGCAATCTTCACCCGATTTGGATCGGACAAAGCCTTAAAGATCTGGACCATCCCGTTGACGTCACGTTCTGCCAGACTTTCTCGAAGCCTGTTCGTACGTGCAGGTTCGGTGTAGTACTGCTCGCACACATCTGCGGTCTCTACCGTGTCGGCCATGGAACGTCGACCTCCTTTATTCAAATCAACGTTTGAATGATATAGTTCAAGTATAAGCGATCTTATAGCATATTCAAAGGTAATTTTGAATGTGTATGGCAACGATTTAGAGGCTCTGCTGCCCCATCGAGGCGCTTGTCGTGCCTTTTTGCGGGATTATCCCTTTCATTCAGATGGGTGTAGGGGAAGGAATGCTAAGAAGGTCTCCCTAGAAAGTGATCTTGTAAGGAGACCTCATGTTTGAACGGAGTCATTTGAAAAATAGACAGGAGCACGGATTTTCATCCCATGCTTCTAAAGTGAGGCGGGCTGCATTCGAGAGAGAGGCGGATGATACGGCCGTCATCGCTGACTGCATCGAAGCGAACTGAAGCGAACTATTGAAGCGAACAACTGGGCTCGCAAACCGCAGCCAAACCGCTTCGTCTCTTCCTGATGCAACGGGATAATGGTCCAAAAGGATCGAACGGCAGCCTAGATATCGGCAACGCCAGCGTCTCCTGGCCAAACCTCAGCTTGCTTGTCGATGACCGACACATAGGGGTTGCCGCGAAAATAAAACCGCCACGGCTTCGCCGCATATTCCTCCGCATACGCGATGCCGATGCGTGGCGCCTGGACGATCGCCTCACCGGCTCCCGATCCCTCCGACATCGACCCGCCTTCGAGCCAAAGCGGTCCGCCGGGCTGATCGAGCGGCAAGCCGTTCAGCGCTTTGCTGATGTCCAGCGCGCGGCACAGCTTGCCGGGGCCGCCTGATAAATCCGCCGGCTTGCGAGCAGCCGTCCCACGATAGCGGCGCATCGCAGCTTCGTCTGCCGAGGATAGAGGCTCGACCGCGCGGATTAGCACGGCTTGCGGGTCGCCTTCCGTACCGGTGACGTCGTTCAGGCAGTTATACATGCCATAAATCAGATAGATGTAAGCCGTTCCGCCGGGGCCAAACATAATGTCCGTCCGCGCGGTACGGCGTCCTCCGTAGGCGTGGCTGCCTTTGTCCTCTATGCCGCCGTAGCTTTCCGTTTCTACGATGCGGCAGCGGATGTCGCCTTCTTCCGTACGGCGGACCAGCGTCTGTCCGAGCAGACGGGGGGCGGCCTCCAGGGCCGTCAATCGATAAAAAACCGGGGGCAATGGCGCCCCCGGTTTGATTTGCTTCAAGATCGGGTCCATTGATAAGGAAGTCTCCTTGAACATTTTTGAACTAGGGATTGCTTCCTTTATCGTAAGAACTTTTTCATGTCCTGTCCAACTCCCAACCCAAACTCCAACTCCAGCCACAGCCAGCCTCTAATCCATCCACCAGCGTTTCAGATCTTCCCACCAGGAGTGACTCTCCTTCTTCTCCACCTCGGCTGGAGTCGGCACGGGTTCGACTTCGCCTTCACCATGCGCGGTGCAGTACTCTGTGGGCTCTGTGCCCTCAATGAACACCTCCAGCTTCTTGTCCGGGCAATCCTTCGTGGCGAGCAGCCCTGTATCCGGATCGATGTAGACGCTGACCACCCCGTCAGGGATGGGGAAAATCTTCGGAGGTACTTTTTCCAACGCCTTCTCCGTGTATTTGGCAAAGATCGGTGCGGCTTTGCGCGACTCCGTAGTGCCAAGCGTCTTGCCCTTGTCATAGCCAACCCAAACGGCTGTCGACAGCTCCGGCGTGAAGCCGACGAGCCAGGCGTCGGTGCTGGTCGTTCCAGTTTTGCCGGCGACCGGCCGTTTGATTTCGTTGGAGACGCGGTTGCCCGTCCCGCCAGTTTCAAATACGCTCTCCATCAAATGCGTCAGTACGTAGGCGGCAGAAGCTTCCACCACTTGTTCGCTTTTGGCCGGTTTGGCCTCGTATAACACACGCCCGCTGGCATCGGTAATTTTTAGCACCGCCACGGGTTCCACACTGCGGCCCTGGTTGCTGATCACCGCAAACGCCGTAGCCATTTCGAACGGGCTGACCGGAGACGTCCCCAGCGCCAGCGAGGGAACGGCTTGCAACGGGCTGGTTATGCCCATTTTCCGCCCCATTTCGATGACCTGCTCGGCTCCTACTGTGAGAATCGTATTGACTGCATAGATATTGTCCGAAGCGGCGATCGCTTGCCGCATATCGATGTCGCCCAAGTATTTGTCACCGAAGTTTTTCGGGCTATACGTTTTACGGTTGTCGTCGTAATGGAACAGCGTTGGCTGACTGCTGAACTTGCTGGCACTGGTTAATTTTCTTGAAGACAGCGCGGTGAGATACATGATCGGCTTAAAGCTGGAGCCGGGCTGCCGCGTTGTGGCGAAGACATGGTTATACTGACTCTTCTTGTAATTGACACCGCCAACCATCGCTTTGATGTAGCCGTTACGCGGATCGATGGAAATGAGAGCAGCTTCCAGATCCGGCGAGTTTGCCAGCTCCGCAGCTACCGCTTCTTCCGCTGCTTTCTGCGCATCCGGATCCAGTGTCGTGTAGATGTTCAGCCCGCCGTGCTCAAGCAGCGTCTCGTCAAAGCCAAGCTCGCCGACTACCACATTGCGAATATAATCGCGGAAATAAGGAGCTTTATCGGTGGGACTTGGCTGCTTCGGCGATTGGAAATTCAGGATCGCCTCATATGCCTCATCGGCTTCCTGCTGCGTGATTTCGCCCGTGGCGACCATCGCCGACAGCACGGTACGCTGACGATCTTTGGCGTTCTTCATATGATTAAACGGCGAATAATAGGTGGGGCCTTTCGGAACCCCGGCTAACATCGCACTTTCGGCCAGACTTAACTCCTTTGCGGGTTTTCCGAAATACATCTGAGCGGCGGCTTCAATTCCGTACGCGCCATGCCCGTAATAAATTTCGTTAAGGTACATGCGCAAAATATCATCTTTGGAGTACTTCATCTCCAGCTGGGCGGTGTACATCGCCTCCTTAATTTTGCGAGACCAGGTCCGTTCATGCGACAGATACAAATTCCGCGCCAGCTGCTGGGTTAAGGTGCTCGCTCCTTGGACGGTGCCCATTTCCTTGATATTCACCAAGGTTGCTCGGGCCATCCCTTTCAAATCAAAGCCAAAATGGTTGTAAAACTGCCGGTCTTCGGTCGCCAGCGTCGCCTTGATCAGCCAAGGCGAGATCTCTTGCAGCTCCACGCTTTCCCGGTTCTTCCCGCCATCCGAAAACACCGCGAACGTCTCTCCCCGGCTGTTGATCAGCTGCGAGTTCCGATCTGATCCGGCGAGGGGCAGTTCGGCTTGGGACAAGTAGAGGAGCAGGAGGCCGACAGCGCATAGACCAAGGAGCCCCGTGCCGACCATCAGCTTGAACAGCAAAAGCCACGGACGGCGAGGTTTACGTTTATGATAATGTCGATCACTGCGAACGAGTTTCTGCACGAGAGGACTCTCCTTTCCGATCCTATAGCAAATCCGTGTTGCGAACGTCTAAAGTTCAGTATGGGAAAGTTTGGGAGAGATCATTCACGTCAGAAGCTGTGCTTGCGCCGTTAATTTGGGAGATGTGTTATTATTTTTTCGCTTGGTACAATATAGGAAATGATGTTTTGGGCTGACCTGCACGATTTGATCATAAGGAAAGAAGGTTGATCGCATGGAATTATGGTTTACGGAGAAGCAAACCCCCGTGTTTGGGATTACGGCAAAAATACGCGAAACGCTGGTTACGGAAAAAACGGAGTTCCAGGACTTGGCGATGTTAGATACGGAGGAATTTGGCCGGATGCTCGTCTTGGACGGCATGGTGATGACCACCATCAAAGATGAGTTCGTTTATCACGAAATGGTGGCGCATCCAGCGCTGTTCACCCATCCGAATCCGAAGCGGGTGCTCGTTGTAGGCGGCGGGGACGGCGGGGTTATTCGCGAGGTGATCAAGCATCCCGAAGTGGAGCAGGCAGTGCTGGTCGAGATCGACGGCAAGGTTATTGAATATTCCAAGAAATACTTGCCGGAGATTGCCGGGGAGCTGGACAATCCGCGGGTGGACGTGCAGGTCGCAGACGGCTATATGCATATTATTGAAAGCAAAAATCAATACGACGTCATCATGGTCGATTCTACCGAACCAGTGGGGCCGGCGGCGCCTTTATTTGAGCGCGGATTTTATCAAGGGATTTATGAGGCGTTAAAAGACGATGGCATCTTCGTTGCCCAGACTGATAACCCTTGGTTCAAAGCGGATTTGATTCAAAAGGTGAACAAAGACGTGAAAGAGATCTTCCCCATCGTTCGCGTTTACGGTGCGAACATCCCAACTTATCCAAGCGGGTTGTGGACGTTCACAATGGGCAGCAAAGTTTATGATCCACTGCAGGTGGACGAGACGAACATCCCTGAACTGGACACCAAGTACTACACGCCGCGTCTTCATAAGGCCGCATTTGTGCTGCCCAAGTTCGTGGAAGACCTCGTGAAGTAAAATACGTCGTTCGGACTATAAATGGCCTGTCTAAAGTGTGATAGTATGATTTATATCACCACTTTCACATGGGACAAGGCGGGATTTTTATCAGAAGAAATAACCCAGCCCGAAGCATGCTTGCGGGCCTTACGATGATTGTTGTAGTGATGGTAGTCGGCTGGATCTTTTACGGCCGTCCGGATGCACCACCTTCTGGCGACTCCATTGAAACGCCGGTACAAGGTCCGACGACGGTTACAGGAGAAGCTTCAGACGTTGCGAATAACGATCTTGCTGTCGAGTCGCCGTATTTGCTAGACCATCTTCCTTTCAAGGATGAGGAGGTTCTTGCGATCACGGTTGGCGGAAACGGGAAAAATACCCGCATTCCAGCGCAGCGGCAATTTGTCCTGTTGGAATCGCTGCGTTATACGGATATGAAAAGTGCGCTTGCGGGTTCGGTACCGGCGGCTTCCCGGAAGCCGGTTGTTCTGCAGTTTAAGGTGGCAAACACGCACTATGAGCTAACCTATGATTTAACCAGTAACGCTTTTGAGTACCAAGGGAATTATTACTACGCTGACGACCGGGTGCTGCTGTTGATGCAAGGTCTGTTCCGCGAGCGGGAGGAGCTGGCTTCGTTGGATGCCCTGCAGGAGCAAGCAAGGGTGGAGCAAGAGAAGGAATCCTCCGTGAACCTGGATACGGCTCCTGCAGCTCCGTTGGACGGGGAAGCCGCGCAGGTGGATGGCCTGGACTTCGATGGATGGGAGCAGCGGCTAACCCAATATCCGCCCGAGGAGATCGTTTGGGCCAAGCCATACTATGATGACGGTACCGGTCAGGTGAAGGAAGCCCGTTTATTTAGAGACGGGGTGCTGGAGCTGAATCGGATGATCGTTTTTACGCGGCCGGTTCACCAGTGCGCAGCTGGCGTAAAGACGGGGATCAGCACGGCTGACGTTACGGAGAAATTAGGGACAAAGGCACTGAAGCTGGATAGCCGCTGGAGCTATAAAGTCGGGGATTATTTCCGGTTTCATGTGTATTTCCAGGATGACAAAGTGAAATACCTCGCATTAAGTCAACCCTTGTAGGCCGTATCTGGTCATGAAGGGAGGGAAGGAGCCGCTGAAGCAACGGCTCCTTTTTTTGCCTATGGGGGGCGTTGTACCGTATATGTATTGAATTGCCGGGGCGAACTGGCTATAGTAGTACAGTAAGGATCGATGTCGGAAGGAGTTTTGACCTATGCCGGAAACCAAGCCGGTAAGCCTTGTGCTGACAAGCCGACAGGGAACGGAAGAAACGGTGCAGCACCTGCGGGGAGATCTCATCCGCCGGAGCGACACCTTATATATCCGCTACGAAGAACCAGACCCGGGACCGGATGGTGCGAAGACGCGCACGATGATCAAACTATCTAGCAACGAGCTGAAAATCATCCGCCACGGAGGCGTAGAAGCCGAGCAAACCTTCCGCAGCGGCAGTCGAACACCAGGGTTTTACCGCTCACCCTTTACTCGGTTTAATCTTTCTACCGACACGGTGAAGCTGGAATCCCGATGGGACGGGGCGGTTGGTCAGGTGATCTGGGAGTATGATTTGTACGTATTTGAAGAACTATCAGGACGTTTTGAACTCAGTCTACATATACAGGAGGACGTTTAAATGCCACACAATCCGTTGGAACAAATGAACCAGGCGCTGAAGGAAGCGATCCTGGATGCGATCGTATCCGCTGGTCTTGCGCAGCGTGAAGAAATCCCGGCGATCGTCTTAGAAGTGCCGAAGGACAAGGCACACGGGGATTTTGCGACCAATGCGGCAATGCAACTGACGCGAATCGCCAAGAAGAACCCGCGCCAAATCGCGGAAGAAATTCTCGGGCAACTGGACTATGGAAAGGCTGGGATCGAGAAGGCAGAGGTTGCCGGTCCCGGGTTTATCAATTTTACGTTAAGCAAGAGTTATTTGTATCCGATTCTGCTGCAGGTCTACCGTGAAGGTGAGAACTATGGCCGCACTTCATTAGGTAATGGGAAAAAGGTGCAAGTCGAATTCGTCAGCGCTAACCCGACAGGCAGCTTGCACCTCGGTCATGCCCGGGGCGCAGCTGTAGGTGATGCGCTGTGCAACGTGCTGGATTTCGCCGGTTACGACGTGACGCGCGAATACTATATCAATGACGCCGGGAACCAGATCGTCAATCTGATCAAATCCATTGAGGCTCGCTATCGCCAAGAGCTTGGACAAGACGTAGAGATGCCGGAAGACGGATATCATGGCGAAGACATCAAGGGATTCGCCAAAGAGCTTGTTGCCGAACAGGGGGACAAGCTGCTGGGAATGCCAGAAGAAGAACGGACCGCGTTCCTGCGTAAATTCGGACTGGAGAAAGAGCTGTCCAAAATCCAGCGCGACCTGGAACGGTTCCGGGTTCGCTTTGACGTCTGGTTTAGCGAAACGTCCCTGTATCAGGATGGCCAAGTTGAAGCATCGCTGTCCGAGCTGCGTGAAAAGGGGCAGACGTATGAGCAAGACGGAGCAACCTGGTTGAAAACGACGGCTTACGGAGATGACAAGGACCGTGTATTGGTGAAAAATGACGGGACCTACACCTATTTGACGCCGGACATCGCATACCATCGCAATAAATATGATCGCGGCTTCGATCGGATCATCAATATTTGGGGCGCTGATCACCACGGTTATATTCCTCGGGTGAAGGCCGCCATGCAGGCGATCGGGAAAGATCCGGAGAAACTGACCGTATTGATTGCGCAAATGGTCAGCCTGTTCCAAGACGGCGAGAAGGTGAAAATGTCCAAACGGACCGGTAAAGCGGTCACTATGGTGGATTTGATGGATGAGGTTGGGGTAGACCCGATCCGTTACTTCTTTACAATGCGCAGCATGGATTCACATCTGGATTTCGATATGGATCTGGCAATTTCCACCTCCAATGAAAACCCGGTGTACTACGTGCAATATGCCCATGCCCGGATCTGCAGTATCTTCCGCCAGGCGGAAGAGCAGGGCATTCAGATTCCGGCGGCAGAGAACGTGAATCTCAGCAAGCTGACCGCTGAGCATGAATACGATCTGTTGCGGAAGCTCGGCGAGCTGCCGGAGGAAATTAACGTAGCTGCTGAGAACTACGCACCGCACCGATTGGTCCGCTATGTCTATGAACTGGCAGCGCTGTTCCACAGCTATTACCGGGCGGAGCGCGTCATTACAGAAGACGCGGAACAAACGGCAGCACGGCTGGTGCTGCTCGGCGGGGTACGCACGGTGCTCGCCAACGTACTTCGTCTGATCGGTGTATCCGCGCCAGAAAAAATGTAATTCGCGGAAGCTGTTACGCGAGTTGCTTTAGTTGAGTGTCTCTTTGCATGATTATCCCGCTTAATCAGATGAAGGCTTGATTTGAATATCCACCTTAGACGAGGGCTTACCAAAAGGGATAATCGTGCAAAATGAGCCGCAAAGAGACCTGTACCACCTATATCAAGATTCAGTGTGCCTGCTTCGTGTTGAACTGCTGTATCCCAGCAATGCACGGAGCAGGCACATTGCGATTAGATCAGTCCGCAAAGGGAAGCAGCGGGCGGCGGGCATTAACTTCTGCTACGCCCCAATTTGGTGCGCAGCAGGCGCACTGCGCTCAGCTCGCCAGCGCCTCCGCCTTTGGCTCTGGCCGCTGTGCTGGCTAGCGGCTTAGCGGTACGGCGCAGCCGGCGCTTGACCTCGCTTGGCTTCATGTCCGGCTTCATGGCCAGCAGCAAGGCCACGGCACCGCTCACATGGGAAGTTGCCATGGAGGTGCCGCTCATTTCGCGGTAACCTCCGCCCAGCCAGGCGGAGCTGATTTTTTCACCGGGGGCATAAATATCGATATTCGGACCGTAGTTGCTGAAGGAGGCGATTTTGCCGTCCTTGCCGGTTGCACCTACAGAGATCGTTTGCGGGTGACGGGCCGGGTAATCGCAGCCGTGTCCCTTTTTGTCGTTCCCCGAGGACGCGACCACCACGATGCCTGCGTTATAGGCTTTGCGAATAATATTTTGCAAAGAGGCGCTGTTGCTCTTCATACCAAAGCTCATATTTACGATGTGCATCCGGTTGCGTACGCACCAGTCGATGCCCAAAATGATGTCAGAAACGAAGGCGGAGCCATTATGATCAAACGCCTTCACCGGAAATATCAAAGAACGCGGGGCTACGCCCATCATCCCTTGAGATCCGCCGGAGGCCGCGATGGTTCCGGCGATATGCGTGCCGTGTCCGTTATCATCGTATGGTAAGCTGAGTCGATTCAAGAGATTAATCCCGCGAGCCAAGGAATGGCGAAGATCCGGATGGTTGAAATCGGCACCCGTATCAATCACGCCGATACGAACCCTGTAGCCTGTGGACACGGACCAGGTTTCCGGGGCGCCGATTCGCCTTACCCCCCAAGGGATGGATGGAGCTTGCCCCTTGCCTGTCGGGGCCGGGCTATGGACGCTGACAAGGCTGTCGTCTTCGACCCACAGGCCGAAACGGGAGCGGGCCACTTCCCCACGTAAACCGAGGGGACAGATCAGCGCCTGCAGCAGCGAGGATGTGCGGATGTGCCGCAGTGCGGGATGCTGGCGCTTGTGCTTAAGCAATTGGCGGACGCATTCTGCAAATTCTGCCGGGTGTGCAAAGCGGATAATGATGCGACCGCTTTTTCCGGAGGCGTCGACATGATCGTTCAAAAACCTGAGGAATCCGGAGTAGTCCATGTATGAGTAGCCCCTCCTACGAAGCGTGTTGCAGTATAGTATGACGTTCCTTTTTTCATTGAATGGGGAAGCGGCCCTGTTTTAATGGAAATGGGCCCGGATTGCTGGATTTCGCGCGAATCCGGCGTGTCAAAGTGCAAATCTGGACATAGGATGAAGGGAAGGCCTTGCGGCTTTCGCCAACCCAAGAGAGGGCAAGGCCTTCTTTTGGGGAAGGATACAGTCAAGGAGCGGGGGACTAGGGGGTTCTCCGCTCCTTCCCTTTTGGCGGCGGGGCTTTGGTGTGTTTTTAAAACTTGCAATTTGATGCCAAATAGGTTTTACTAATGTGTGATATGGATATGTTAGTGAAAGAAACCGGCTCTAACGATAAGGTTTCATCATTGCTTTATAGTGAACTTTTGCGTGAGAGGAAGTGTCCGTAACGTGAGTACCCCGCTGAATTTGAAAATCGACCCGGAGAAAGTCCAAGAAATTCCTATGGTCGATTTGGCCTTTATGATTTTGAAGGCGGCAAACACGCCATATTACTACCGTGATTTGATGAATGAGGTCGCTAAGCTTCGCGGTATGAACGAGGAGCAAATTAACGAGGCGATTGCACAGCTTTATACGGAGATCAACATCGACGGCCGGTTTGCCTGCGTTGGCACCAACCTGTGGGGCCTGAAACGCTGGTATCCGATCGAGCGGTCGGAAGATCCGGTCGGCAGCTCCAAGCGTCCGCGCATCATTAACGACGACGACGATCTGGAAGATGACGATTTTGTGGAAGAGGATGATACATACGTATCCGATGACGAAGAGGATTACGATGTACTCGACGAGGATTCCGAAGACGAGTTGTTCCCAGATGATGACGATGACGACGTGGAAGATGTGGACGACGAAGAGTTGCTTCCAGATGAGGAACTTGAAGACGAGGAAGACCTTAGCGAAGAGGACGACGATCTGGACACCGATGAGGATTTCGACGATAGCGACGAGGATTAATTAGCCTTGAGGCAGGGGCCTCGCGATATCTGAAGGGCTTATGAAGGACGGCGATGGCCGTCCTTTTTCATTCCTTATTTTGTTCATAAGATGCGCTCTGACTTGACTTGACACGAACTAGGGTAACGGGTAAACTATTGCATGGGCTTATGATTCAAACCTATATAACATGTGAATTTTATTAAAAAGTGCCCCGACCATTTCGGGTGTCACTTTTTATTTTTTTATGCCTTTTTGGCTATGTTTTACCGGATAATAGGTTACGCTAATGATCTAAGTTACCTGAATTTCTGGAATCTGATGGGTTTGTGAACACGTACTACTTTAGGAGGTTTTTGGCTGTGGCAAAATACATTTTCGTGACAGGCGGGGTCGTTTCCTCATTGGGGAAGGGGATTACGGCGGCTTCGTTGGGAAGGCTGTTGAAGAACAGGGGATTAAAGGTAACGATCCAGAAATTCGACCCTTATATTAATGTCGATCCGGGCACGATGAGCCCGTATCAGCACGGAGAAGTGTTCGTCACGGACGATGGCGCTGAGACTGACTTGGATCTGGGCCATTATGAACGTTTTATCGATATCAATCTTTCTAAGAACAGCAATGTGACGACTGGGAAAATCTATTCCTCCGTTATTGGCAAAGAACGTCGCGGCGAGTATCTGGGCGGCACGGTTCAGGTCATTCCGCATATTACCAACGAAATTAAAGAGCGTGTCTTCCGCGCTGGGCGTGAAGCAGGGTCTGACGTGGTCATCACCGAGATCGGGGGAACCGTCGGTGACATTGAGAGCTTGCCGTTCCTGGAAGCGATTCGTCAAATCAAGAGCGACATCGGACGGGAGAATGTGATGTATATTCACGTCACGCTCATTCCATATATTAAAGCGGCTGGCGAAGTGAAAACCAAGCCGACTCAGCACAGCGTCAAAGAACTGCGCAGCATCGGGATTCAACCGAACGTGATCGTCTGCCGTACCGAGCATGAGCTGTCGGACGATATCAAAGCGAAAATTGCACAGTTCTGCGATGTGGATCCAAGCGCGGTTGTGGAGTGCCGGGATGCCAATACGCTGTACGAAGTGCCGCTGAACCTGCGTGATGAAGGGCTGGACGAGATCGTTGTCAACCATCTGAAGCTGACGACGCCGGCTCCGGATATGCGTGAATGGGAAGGCCTCGTGGATCGCATTAACAAGCTGGAGAAGACGGTGGAAATCGCCATCGTCGGGAAATATGTGGCGTTGCATGACGCTTACCTCAGTGTGGTAGAATCGTTATCCCACGCCGGTTTTGATGCGAATGCCGATGTGAAGATCCGCTGGGTGAACGCAGAGGAAGTTACAGACGAGAACGTGGATGAGCTGCTGCAAGGCGTCGGCGGGATTTTGGTTCCAGGCGGCTTCGGCGATCGCGGTATTGAAGGCAAAATTACAACGATCAAATATGCTCGCGAGAAGCGGATTCCGTTCTTCGGCATTTGCTTGGGGATGCAGGTTGCGGTGATCGAATACGCTCGTTCGCTGGCCGGACTTCAAGGCGCGAACAGCTCGGAGATCAACCCTTCCACCGAGTATCCGGTAATCGACCTGTTGCCGGAGCAGAAGGATATCGAAGATTTGGGCGGTACGATGCGACTCGGGTTATACCCTTGTAAGCTGGTACCGGGATCGCTTGCAATGCAATGTTATAACGATGAACTGATTTACGAGCGTCATCGCCATCGGTATGAGTTCAACAATGCGTACCGTGAGACATTGGAGCGCGTGGGCCTGCGCATTTCCGGGACTTCGCCGGACGGCCGATTGGTGGAAATCGTTGAGCTTCCGGATCATCCTTGGTTCCTGGCGGTGCAGTTCCATCCGGAATTCACCTCCCGTCCGAACCGTCCGCAGCCGTTGTTCCGCGAGTTCGTGAAAGCTTCGATCGCGCACCTGTCCTAAACGAATTCATCGAAAATTCCAATCTCAAGGCACCTGTAATTTTGGGGCAGCTGATTTTTTAAGGCTCTTTTTTCCAGTGGAGAAGGGTTTTGCAAATCGGGAGCGAAGTATTTACTTATGACCAGGATTACATGGTGGACTTGTGGGAGGGCTTTTCGGTGGAAGAGAAGAAAGTATTAATTGTCGATGATCAGAACGGTATCCGCATTTTATTGATGGAAGTGTTTAGCAGCGAAGGGTATAAAACGTTTCAGGCAGCCAACGGTAAGATGGCTTTGGAAATCGTCCGCAGCGACTCGCCGGATTTAGTGCTTCTCGACATGAAAATCCCGGGCATGGACGGTTTGGAAATCCTTAAGCATATCAAGGAGGTCAATCCTGAGATCAAGGTGATCATGATGACCGCTTACGGCGAGCTTGACATGATCAAGGAAGCGACGGACCTTGGGGCGCTGATGCATTTTACGAAACCCTTTGACATTGATGAAATGCGCGCAGCAGTTAATTTACAGCTGAAAAGTGGAAATGTACTTTAAACCAAGAGATGTTCTAAATAATAAACCTCCTGAGGATGATGGCGTGTTTTCCACGCGGATCCTTGGGAGGTCCTTTTTTTATTATTTTATTGGCCTTCTGCACCATTAAGTAACCGATTCTACGTATATCCGGCACAGTTGCTTCAGTTCTTCCTCGGGCATAGGCTCCGGCGCGGAGGCTCCACAGATCAGACCATTGAAGAAGGCGTGGCCAATAAGCGGCCCGATGAACATTCTCATCGACATTTCCTCATCTCCGTCCTCCAGCTTCACCACCCCCGTTTCCCTGCACTTCTTCAGCAGATTCGTCAATACTTCGGTACTTTTAGGAAAGGATTCGAGAAGCAGCTCCCCGAGCTCAGGAAAGCGGACTGATTCCGCAAAAACGATGCGAAGAATGGATAGATAAAGCGGGTCGCTTAGCTTTACGGCGATGACTCGGGCCATCATCAGTATAGTATCGTAGAGCTGTTCCCGGTTTTCGGGCAGGGGCATGCTCGCTAGTGACGGATGCTTCTCCTCCGTAAGCTCGTGGATCACTTGGCACAGCAGGTCGGAGAACAGCGCTTCCTTAGTGGAGTAATAGCGATAAAGCGTCTGCTTGGATATGCCGGCTTCCGAGGTGACGAGATCCATGCTCGTTCCAGCGTACCCTCGGGTGAGGAAGAGGCTGCGGGCAGCCGTCAAAATTTGCTTGCGCTTTGCCGCTTCCCGCGGCGACAGGTTTGTCATAGGTCCAGATCGCTCCTCCATGCTCTGTATTACTTGTTCAAATTATTTCATATCGTACAAGATGGGTCAATGAGCGCAAAAGCTTCACCTTGACAGATGGTGCGAGCCATTTTATATTTTATCAAACTGTACAGTACAGTATGATTTTAAATTCTGTTGTAGCAGGCGATGGACCAGAAAAATCCGGAAGTACGATACATGCTAACCGGAGTACAGAATGCGGGGTATCTATTATGTTCTATTTTAAAAGTCGAAAGCTCATTTCCATTACTCTGACTTTCGTGTTGTTGCTGATTGTGGCGGTTCCATACGGTTCCGGGTCGGCGCATGCGGCGCAAGCGGGCAAGGGAAGCAGGTATGTGAAAGTCTCGGGGGGAGTGGATCATTCGCTGGCGCTTAGAGCGAACGGCACTGTCGTCGTCTGGGGATCGAATGCCCTTGGTCAATTGAATGTGCCGGCCGGGCTTGATGGGGTTGTGGCCATCGCGGCGGGTGGATATCATTCACTGGCTTTAAAGTCGGACGGATCCATCGTCACTTGGGGACGCAATAACTATGGTCAATTGAATGTGCCGGCTGGGCTTGACGGGGTTGTAGCCATCTCGGCTGGGATAGATCATTCGCTGGCGCTTAGAGCGGACGGCACCGTCGTCGCCTGGGGTCTGAATGGCCATGGTCAGACGAACGTGCCGACCGGTCTTGACGGGGTTGTGGCCATCGCGGCGGACGGGTATCATTCGCTGGCTTTAAAGTCGGACGGAACCGTCGTTGCCTGGGGAGAGAATAGGTATGGTCAATCGAACGTGCCGGCCGGACTTGACGGGGTGGCAGCGATCGCCGCGGGATATCGGTATTCATTGGCTGTAAAGTCAGATGGATCCATCGTCGCTTGGGGAATCAATAACTATGGTCAGACGAACGTGCCTGCAGGGACTGCGATGCCTGTCAAGGGAATCGAGATCGCGGCGGGGGTGGTTCACTCGCTGGCACTGAAGTCAGACGGCACCGTGGTTGCCTGGGGAGGCAACCCGGGAGATTTCTTTGAGGACGACGACCCGGATCTTGGTGAATTGACCCCGCCTGACGGGCTTACCGGAGTGAAGGCAATTGCCGCGGGATTGCATCATTCGCTGGCGCTGAAATCGGATGGCACCGTGGTTGCCTGGGGAAGAAAAGACACCGGCCAATCGACCGTACCTGCCGGACTGACCGAGGTGGTAGCGATCGCAGGGGGAGATCTTCACTCGCTGGCGCTGAAGTCAGACGGCACTGTCGTTACCTGGGGAGATTGGTTAAGTGATGGAAGTGATGATCAAACGGAGGTGCCGCCTGGGCTGACCGGGGTCGTGGCGATCTCCGCAGGCGCAATGCATTCGCTGGCGCTGAAATCTGACGGCACTGTCGTTGCCTGGGGAAGTAATGGAACTGGTCAAAGAGAGGTGCCGGACGATCTTAAGGCGCCGGGGTCCGTGGTGGCGATCTCGGCGGGATCCTTGCATTCGCTGGCGCTGAAGTCAGACGGTACCGTCAAAGCCTGGGGGGATAATTCTTTCGGTCAATCGGACGTGCCGCCGGGTCTCTCTGATGTGGTGGCGATCTCCGCAGGCGCAATGCATTCGCTGGCGTTGAAGTCAGACGGCACTGTCGTTGCCTGGGGAAGTGATATTTATAATCAAACGAACGTGCCGGCCGGACTCTCTGATGTGGTGGCAATCTCGGCGGGCGGAACCGTTTCGTTGGCGCTGAAGTCAGACGGCACCGTCATCGCCTGGGGGATCGACTCGGGAGATGACAAAGATTATGGTCAAACGGACGTGCCGGGCAATGACCTTCTGAGCGACCTGACGGTGCAGGAAGGCGATATCGACCCCGCGTTCTCTCCTTCGGTCACCGATTATACCTTCGACGACCTGTTGGTATCGAGCGTGCATATCAAGGCAACGCTCGCCGACTCGACTTACGCCCAGCTATATGTCGACAACCAGCCAATAGCGAGCGGCAGCACGGCGACCGTAAGCCTCTCGGGAGCGACAACGGTCATCCCTGTTCGGGTTGAACCGTATTTGAAGCCGCCTCGGACATATACGATCACCGTGCAGAGGGACGCTGCGCCTCCCGACGTTCAGTTCGTCGAGAACGGCAAGCTGGAGCCTGCGAAAACGGCGGAAAGCATCGTGACTGTGAATGATTCGGGGAGTGGTGTTGACGCCGACTCGCTGCAATACGCCTGGACGCAAAGCACGGCTCTTCCCGCAAGCGGCTGGACTGCTTTTGCGAGCGGCGATATGTTGCAGAAGACAAGCGGAGACGGCGACTGGTACTTGCATGTCCGCGCGCAAGATCTAGCTGGGAATGTCGCTGACGCCGTATCGAACACGTTTGTATTGGACAACACGGAGCCAGAACTTGTGCTCAATGGAAGCAATCCGATGAACATCCCGCAAGGCGGGGCGTATGTGGAACCGGGGGCGGTGGCAACCGATGCGATTGACGGGGAGATTCCCGGTTCGTCCATCGCAATTACGGGCGTCGTGGACACGACGCAACTCGGTCATTATCCGGTCCAATATACGGTCACGGACCATGCAGGGAATACCGCGACGGTCACCCGCGATGTGTACGTGTACGACGGAGGGGAGCCGACGATTTATTTGAACGGACCGAATCCGATGACGGTGGAAGCGAACAGTCGTTTTGTCGATCCCGGCGCAACTGCGCAGGATCTGCAGGACGGTGACCTCACCGCATTGATCGTGGTAACGGGAACAGTGGCTACCTCGACACTTGGTACTTATACGCTTGCCTATGACGTTTCCGATACCGAAGGCAATGCGGCTGTGACTGTGACGCGTACGGTCTATGTGAAGGATACGCAGCCTCCAGTTCTCACATTGGTCGGCGATCCCGTGATGAGCGTACCGTTTGGTGCAGCGTTTACCGATCCCGGAGCACAAGCGACCGATGCCTATTACGGCGACGTCACCCATCTTATTGTCGTAAGCGGAGCCGTAGATACAAACAGGGCGGGCGAGTATACGCTCCGTTACAATGTGGCGGATCCGTCCGGCAACGCCGCCTCGGAAGTGACACGCACGGTGACGGTCTCCGCTCCTGCTGGATCCGGCGGCTCTAGTGGCTCTGGGGGTTCCGGAAATTCGGGGTACTCGGGAACGGGAGGCGGGTCTGCGGCGTTCCATCAGGTGATCATCAAAATCAACGGCGAGGTCAAACGGGTCGACGCATCGTACGAATCGTCCGACGGGCAACGTATAACTCGGATTTTCCCGACGGCGGGGCAATTGTCCGAAGCGTTGACAGTTCAGCAGGACTATATTCGGATCGAAGCACAAGACATTGGAGAGGCGGTCAAAATGGACCTTCCGGCCGCCCCGCTGCTGCATGCGGTAGAGCTTCAACAGGACGCTTGGTTGGAATGGAGCGTCGATGGAAATAGGCTGCGCCTTCCGCTCCACGTCCTGCAGGGCGTTCCAAAGGAGGCAACCGTAACCTTTGGGATCGCTGCGGCAGTCGGTTCCCTCAGTGATACCGCGAACGGAGCAATTGCTAGTGTCGGTGGGGAGCAGCTGCTCCCTCAACCGGTCGTTTATTCGCTGGAGGACCATGACGGCAGCAGTGTGGATTGGGGCCGAACATACGCAACCTTGACGGCCGTTCTGCCCGAACCTGCCAATCCGGATCAAGCGACGGCTGTACGCATCGACAATCACGGGCACCTTCGGTTCGCCCCTTCCGTTTTCAGCAACGACGGTCTAGTGACGATCCGTTCGCCTTACGACGGTGCGTATACGGTGATCGCATCGGATCAATCGTTTGCGGATGTGAATGGGCATTGGGCGAAAGAGGATATCGTCCTGATGGCGAACAAGCTGCTGGTTGAAGGAAGAGGTCAGGACCGGTTTGTACCGGACGATAACATCAGCCGTGCTGAATTTGCCGCCATGCTCGTGCGGGCCCTAGGGCTGGACGATGAACCGAACGGAGCGACGCCTTTCCGGGACGTGACGCCGGGTGCATGGTATGCAGGAGCTGTCCGGGCGGCAAATGAGGCGCAGCTGATTGACGGCTTCGAGGACGGGACGTTCCGTCCGGCGCAACTCATAACCCGTGAACAGATGGCGGTCATGCTCGTCAGGGCGATGGAGTACGCGGGATCTGCGCCTACTGCCAACGGGACGTCGAAAACGTTCGACGACGCAGCAGACATCGCGCCATGGGCGGACGCAGCGGTAGATGGACTGACGGGAGCCTCCATCATCCACGGTTTGAGTGAGACGACGTTTGGTCCCCGGGAACATGCGACCCGCGCACAAAGCGCTGCCCTGCTGAAGCGGATGTTGCAGGCGATGCAATTCATCAATCCGTAAGATCGTACGATGATTCAGGATTACAGGAGCTTCTCCAACTGGGTTAGCCAGGGGAGAAGCTCTTTTTTCTTTATATGGGAATTTTGCAAAAACGGGGTTTTCGTCAGTACAACACAAGGCGTTCACAAATGAAAGGAAAGCATGAATAGTATTTTTGCAAGGTTGTGGTATAATAAAAAAGTGTGTGAATGTCGGCTAAAAAGATAATATCCCACATCCTTAGGAGGATTGAAACCCATGCCATTAGTATCGATGACAGATATGTTGAACAAAGCCCTTGCCGGCAAATATGCCGTAGGCCAGTACAACATCAATAACCTGGAATGGACCCAAGCCATTCTTGCTGCAGCAGAAGAAGAGAAATCCCCAGTCATTCTGGGCGTTTCCGAAGGTGCTGCCCGTCACATGGGCGGTTTCTACACCGTTGTTAAAATGGTGGAAGGCTTGCTGCATGACATGAAAATCACTGTACCTGTTGCGATTCACCTCGACCACGGTTCGAGCTTTGATAAATGTAAAGAGGCGATTGACGCTGGCTTTACTTCCGTTATGATCGACGGCTCCCATCATCCAATTGATGAGAACATTGCCATGACGAAGAAAGTGGTTGAATACGCACATGCCAAAGGCGTTTCGGTTGAAGCGGAAGTAGGTACTGTCGGCGGTCAAGAAGATGACGTTGTTGGCGGTATTCAATACGCTAAACTGGACGAGTGCGTCCGTATCGTTAACGAAACTGGCATCGATACGCTGGCTCCTGCGTTGGGTTCCGTTCATGGTCCTTACAAAGGTGAACCTAACCTGGGCTTTAAAGAAATGGAAGAAATCCGCGATGCTGTTAAAATCCCGCTCGTTCTTCACGGTGGGACAGGCATCCCAACGCATGATATCGCTAAAGCGATCTCGCTCGGTACTTCCAAAATCAACGTGAACACGGAGAACCAAATCGCGTTTACGAAGGCTGTTCGCGAAGTATTGGCTGCGAAACCGGATGTATACGATCCTCGTAAATACATCGTTCCTGGCCGTGACGCGATCAAAGCCACGGTTGTTGGAAAAATCCGTGAATTCGGCTCCAACAACAAAGCTTAAGAATCAACATCGAGCGTGTGCGCCGTACTCCTGTCTTAGGCGGGTTGCGGCGCAAACTTTAGGACGGACAAGGGATTGGACCGTTCAGCTGAATAAGGTGACTTGGAGAGCACACCGCCTAGACGGTGTCTTTCCATTTCTGCCGCTAAAAATCATGGGCTTGTGTACCGACGCAAATACGTAGGGGGATCCTGGACTTATGGAGAAATTAATGATTCGTGGCGGACGTCCGCTGCGCGGAAGCGTTTCGATCAGCGGCGCCAAAAACAGCGCGATAGCGTTGATTCCAGCTGCGATCTTGGCAGAATCCGAGGTGGTTCTGGATAACTTGCCGATATTAAGTGACGTGGCGGTATACTCGGAGATTTTGGAGGAGCTGGGTGCCCGCGTCCTGTGGGATGGCAATCAGATGCGTATCGATCCCACCCATATTCGTTCCATTCCGATGCCCAACGGGCCGGTAAAGAAGCTGCGAGCTTCCTATTATATGATGGGGGCTTTGCTAGGACGTTTCAAAGAAGCGACCATCGGTTTGCCGGGGGGTTGCAACTTTGAACCTCGTCCAATTGATCAACATATCAAAGGATTTGAAGCTTTAGGGGCGACCGTGACGAATGAACACGGCGCGATTCATTTGCATGCGAAAGAGCTGCGCGGGGCGAAGGTATACCTGGATGTCAGCAGCGTTGGAGCAACCATTAACATTATGCTGGCGGCCACAAGAGCCAAAGGCGCTACAATTATCGAAAATGCGGCGAAAGAGCCTGAAATTATAGATGTGGCCACTTTGTTAAACTCCATGGGTGCAGTAATTAAAGGGGCTGGTACGGAGACGATCCGAATCGAAGGCGTTACGGAGCTGAAAGGCTGCCGTCATTCTATCATTCCTGACCGGATCCAAGCCGGGACTTACATGATTGCTGCTGCAGCAACCCGCGGCGATGTCTTGATCGACGGCGTGATTCCGAAACATTTGGAGGCGTTGACGGCCAAGCTGCTAGAAATGGGTGCTCATGTGGAAGAGCTCGATGAAAGCATTCGAGTGATTGGACAACCAGAATACCAACATGTTGATGTCAAGGCATTAGTCTACCCGGGGTTTCCGACGGATATTCAATCGCCGATGACCAGTTTGTTGACGCAGGCGAAAGGGGTCAGCGTGCTGAGCGATTTTGTCTACAGCAATCGATTTAAGCACGTGCCGGAGCTGGTACGGATGGGCGCGAAAATCCGCGTCGAAGGCCGTTCTGCTATCATCGAAGGCGGACCGCTGAATGCGGCGAAAGTGAAGGCGGCGGATTTGCGCGCCGGGGCCGCGCTGGTTGTAGCTGGACTTACGGTGCCGGAAGGTACGACAGAAGTCTTTGGCGTGGAGTTAATTGACCGAGGATATGACCATCTGGTGCCCAACTTACGGGCATTGGGTGCAGATGTATGGCGGGAGATGGAAGAATAACTTTCCGTTTTTGCGCATAAGTTGCCAAGGATAGGGCATAATAGGCGAGTAAGTCTATCATTACGCCATACTTCATAGTTTTCAATAAAATTGAATAGGTGGTTATTTTAATATGGATCTTCAAATCGCCGATTTGGAAGGGATGAAGCTTACCGAGCTGTACAAGCTGGCAAAGCAATATCAGATCCCTTATTACGGCCAATTAAAGAAGAAAGAATTGATTTTTGCTATTTTAAGGGCACAGGCTGAACAAAGCGGTCTGATGTTTATGGAAGGCGTGCTCGAGATTTTGCCGGAAGGGTACGGTTTCCTCAGACCGATCAATTATCTGCCCAGCACGGAGGATATTTACATTTCCGCATCGCAAATCCGCAAGTTTGATCTGCGCACCGGAGACCTGGTCTCCGGGAAGTGCCGTACACCGAAGGAAAATGAGAGATATTTCGGCCTCCTGCAAGTCAACGCCGTCAACGGTGAGAACCCGGCCATTGCGGCGGAACGTCTGCATTTTCCAGCGCTGACTCCACTCTATCCGCAGACCAAATTGGTGCTTGAAACTTCCCCAAATCATTTATCCACCCGCATTATGGATTTGCTTGCCCCGGTCGGACTCGGCCAACGCGGTTTGATCGTGGCACCGCCTAAAGCAGGGAAGACTTTGCTGCTGAAGGAAATTGCCAACAGCATCTCCACCAACAATCCCGACATTGAGTTATTCGTACTGTTGATCGACGAACGTCCGGAAGAGGTTACCGATATGCAGCGTTCGGTCAAAGGCGAAGTGATCGCTTCTACGTTTGACGAGCTGCCGGAGAACCATATCAAGGTGGCGGAGCTTGTGCTGCAGCGCGCTTTACGGCTGGTGGAGCACAAGAAGGACGTTGTGATTTTGCTTGATAGCATTACGCGTCTTGCACGTGCCTATAACTTGGTGGTTCCGCCGTCAGGGCGTACGCTCAGCGGGGGGATTGATCCGGCTGCGTTCCATCGTCCGAAGCGGTTCTTTGGCTCAGCCCGGAATGTGGAAGAGGGCGGCAGCTTGACGATTTTGGCAACGGCTTTGGTGGATACCGGTTCGCGGATGGACGATATTATTTATGAAGAATTTAAAGGTACGGGGAATATGGAGCTGCACCTGGACCGGAAATTGGCGGAACGCCGGATCTTCCCGGCAATCGATATTCGCCGCTCCGGTACACGGCGTGAGGAAGTGCTCCTGAGCAAAGAAGAGCTGGATACGATCTGGTCGATCCGGAAGAACATGAACGACTCTTACGACTTTGTGGAAGGCTTCCTCAAAAAGCTGCGCGAATGCAAGACGAATGCCGAATTCCTGGCTTCTTTTGATGTGTCCGGGAACAATTCGGGCGGCAGCAATGGCGGTGCACGTCGTCCGGTGCGGTCGGGCTCTACTTCCTCGCGGTCGAGTTCGGCTTCTACGGGCGCTGGCACTACGCAAAATACTACGGTTTAAAGAGATCTCTCGGGAGGGCTTGCTTGGCTTCCCGCGATGAATACAAAGAGGAGAACAACATGTACTTAGTGTATGCAGATGAACAAGGACAGGTCTATGATCATCCGTCGCTGTACGGCTTAGCTCGCAGTGCGGATATGATCGTAGAGATTATGGAGGATGAGCTGATTCCGCTTCCTGAAGGGGCGACGTTGGTGGGCTTGCCGTCCACCCGACCAATCGGAATGGACCCGGAAACGGGCGAAATGAAGCCGCTCCCTGGGAATGTTCAGGCGGTCGGCGCTCTGCTCCCGCAAGGCTATACCCGTCTTTGTTTGCCGGGGTATGTGAAGACGGACAGAGATTATAAGCTGCCTTTATTCGGGTATTCTGCGGTGGTTTGGAAGGACGGTCAGTTTTACGTGACCGCACGCCTGTCGGATGATCCCGAGAAGTGGAATCCGCTCAATTGTGATCCTCTTGAACTCAAAAGTCAGGTGAAAGCCTACACATCCCGTTACCCGGAGAATCGGCTGTATGAACATTTATCGAATTGTGCGTTAGGTTATGAGTGCCTGACCGCATCCAATACGTTTCTGAATCGCTGGGAAGGGGCTGTTCCCGTTTCCTATTCCTGTAATGCGGGCTGCTTTGGTTGTATTTCAGAGCAACCGGATGACAGCGGATTTGTCTCCCCGCAGACGCGGATGAACTTCCGCCCGCGTGTCGAAGAGCTGGTGGAAGTGATGCTGGAGCATCTGAAGACGCCGGAGTCGATTATCAGCTTCGGCCAGGGGTGTGAAGGAGAACCGTCCACTCAGGCCAAGCTGATTATTGAGGCGATACGTGAAGTGCGGCGCCAGACGGATATGGGGTATATTAATATCAACACTAACGCGGGGCTCACGGATCATATCCGCGGGATTGTGGATGCCGGTTTGGATCTGATGCGGGTCAGCACGATCAGCGCGCTGGACGATCATTACAACGCTTATTACAGACCGCGTGGCTATACGCTTGCGAATGTGGAGAAATCGTTGAAGTATGCGGCGGATCAAGGGGTGTATACTTCGATCAACTATTTGATTTTCCCTGGTGTTACGGACCGGGAGGAAGAAATCGAAGCGATGATCGACTTCTGCCGCCGTACCAAGCTGAAGTTGATTCAATTGCGCAACCTGAATATTGACCCGGAAAGCTACCTGGAATTGATTCCGAAGGCCAAAGGGGAGATACTTGGGATGAAGCAAGCAATTGAGATTTTTCAGGAGGAGCTGCCAGACGTGGTCATCGGATCGTATACGCATGTGCCGCCGGCGGAATTGGCTCGGGTTAAGGTACGAGGATAAAACAGGCAATTGCGCGAAAGGTTGCCCCATGCTATAATGCGTTTGTGTGTCATATAACTCTGGGCACGACTGAGGCTCAGGGCGGAAAGAGGTGAAAGAAGATGAAAGAAGCAGTTCAACCGAAATATTACGTGACTACTGTAACTTGCGCTTGCGGTAACACGTTTGAGACGGGTTCCGTGAAACAAGACCTGCGCGTTGAAATTTGCTCCAACTGCCATCCATTCTTCACCGGGAAGCAGAAATTCCTGGATGCTGGTGGACGTGTGGATAGATTCAAAAAGAAATACGGTATCTAAGATACCCTTGCACAACAAGCGAAATGACGAAGAACGTCTCTGCCGATCTGATGATGGGCGGGGGCGTTTTTTATTTTTTTAAAGTTAAGTTTCAAGAGCGGGAGGGGACGGCAGTGGACTTTGATCAGGCGCATCGCTTGTGGTTGGACACGCATCGTAAACGCCGTTCGGGTGAGCGAAAAGACCGCTTAGAACGGGGACATGGGCATGGAGAGCAGCTGTTTTTGCGCAATGTATGGTGGCCTTTGCGGGGGAATTTGGACAACCTGCATCCGGAATACGAAATCGTCGATTGGCGGGGGCGGCCGTATTTTGCAGATTTTGCTTGGCTAACGGGGGCCGTGAAGCTCATTATTGAGGTGAAAGGCTTTGGACCGCATGTTCGCGATATGGATCGTACGATGTATAGCCGGGAGTTGAACCGGGAGGTTTTTCTGCAAGCGTTGGGGTATCGGGTTGTTTCCCTGTCCTATGACGATGTGGAACGGCAGCCGGAAGTTTGCATCATGCTACTTCGCATGCTATTAAGCAGATTTGAGTCGTCCCGGCAGACGGACAAGCTTCCCAGGCTGGCTTTGAAATCAGCGTTGCTGCAAGCAGTTCAGTTAGGCAGACCCATTCGCCCGAAGGATGTAGAGAGGCAGCTTGGCGTAAATCATCGGACCGCGGTGCGGTATTTACAGCAGTTGTGCCGGATGGGCTGGCTACAGGCGCGTTCCAGCGGTGAGTCGGGCCGGGTTCGGATGTATGCGGTGATACGACGGGATTGGGATACGTTTGATTGGTGAGTGGATAATATGGGCTTGGTCGCCTAACGGCTAACACAAAATTAAGCTTATGCTGCCACCCCTCGATACCCCGTCGCTAAGTGTAAAAGTGCAGTTGATTTGAGCGAACATGGAGTGATTTGCTTGGTGGAATGTAAAAGCGCAGTTCGAAAGGGCGGAAAAGGCGGAATTCAGCCACAATAGGCGGAAATGGACTACACTTTTGCAGTTAAAACGGAAAAATGATACTAAATTGGCGAAATGAACTGCACTTTTGCATTTCAGAGGGTCGCTGTTGCGATCAGGGGTCGGGGGACGGGAGGCGGTGTACAAATCAGCCGGTTGGCTGTCGCGATCGGGGACGGGAGGCAGTGTACAAACTAAAAAACAGGTCGGAGACGATAGCCGACAACGGTCCGCTCTTCATCTCCAACCTGCCTAATGAGGAATAACTTACTTCTTAAACTCCACAGTTTCCTTCAAACCATTCCATTCTTCGCTCTTGATGATGCCGAGGCGCCATAGGGCGATGCCCTTCAGATCATAGCGTTTCGCCAGTCCGATCAGCGTTTTGACGGTGTTCTGGTCCTCGCTGTCCATATTTAGCCCCAGGAGCAGCTTGCTGGCGCTTGTCTCTTTCAGAGCCAGGCGGATCGCTTCGTCCACTTTGTCTGCGGGTTGCGGCCGGCCGCTATTGTTTCCTTGGAGATAATCGTAAGCCATGATCACGATTTCGTCCGTCAGCGCTCCCAGCGTTTTGTAGTCATAACCTTGATAGGATGAGTTCAGCGGGTGAAGCGCCAAGGACAACTTGAGGCCAGCCGCCCGGGTTTGTTTTGACAATTCTTTGACGAAGTTGTTAAAAGCTTGCCGCGTTGCCGTCTTCTCTGTCGTTAAGCCAAGCCCCTCGAAATCGAGCATAATCCCTTGAAATGACTTCGCAGTAGCAGCATTCACCATATCGGTTATCGCCTGCTGCTGTAGGGCTGGATCCTCCAAGATCCGGGTCAATTCGCCTTTTCCATCGCTGGCGAAGACCATCAAATAAGGCAAGGTACGTGCCGATGCCGCTTCATTTACGAGGCTATCTGCCGTCACGTTGCCCGCGGGTTGCGGAAGTCTAAACACATCCCCCGTTTGCGTAAACTCTCCTTTCTCGTTGATCCGGCTCCAGCCGAAAGCAACAGCGTCCAGACTCGGAATCATTCCAACATCTGAGAAGGAGGAAATAGCATAGAACCCCAGCGTATACATCCGTTTTTGCGGGGAGGCGATGGATACGGTCCGAGAAGATTGGTCCCACCCGACCTGGGCCCCAAACTGCTGACTGAAGAAGCTAAGCGGAATCAGGGTATTGCCTCCAACGGACCGGGGCGCAACTGCCAGTGGCACGGAGGTGCTGTTCACTTTGGCCGTTTTGTTGTTCAGCGTTAACTGAACATGAATAGCTTCAGCGCCTGTACCTTTAATCGCGGTAATCGTTTTGGAAGCTTGGTTCCAAGTGACGTTGATGCCAAGCGCTTCGGATATGGAGCGGAATGGAACCAGCGTCGTGCCGTTTACAATCATGGGTTCACCTGCAAAATCCAGCGGGTATCCGTCCAGCAAAATTCGAACCGGGGATGCCGCTTCAACCCGGGATGATTGCAAGCCGACCAAGCAGCCAGCTAGCAGGGCGATGCTCAGCAAGAGCTTCCCAATTATTTTCATTTGTTTCCCCTCTCTCACTCACTTCAATTTTCCCATTTCCTTATTCTATTAATATAGCAAAATATAACTAGAGTTGCATGAGAGAGCGCGCACAACTCAGTGATAGTCGAGGCATAAGCAAGGCAAATCCGCCAACTTCTTCCCTCCGGTTGCATTTTAGACAGGCATGAGCTATACTTAGTTTCACCGTGCTAGATGGGGAGGTAGCGGTGCCCTGTAACTCGCAATCCGCTATAGCGAGGTTGAAGTCCTGTTAGAGGTCTTGCCGATGTGAGGCCGGTCTTTACGGCAGACGTTGACGGACGGGTCCTCCGCAAGGAGTACCTGTGAACCTGGTCAGGTCCGGAAGGAAGCAGCCATAAGCAGTCCTACTCCTGTGCCGGAGGGCAGCCTGTCCCGAGTCTTGCCGTAAAGGTGCCGCTCGGATCGCAATGATCGATAACAGGTGCACGGTACATATTGGATCAGAATACATCTTTGTCTGCGGACAGGGGTGTTTTTTTTGTACATAGACCAGTATAATAAGGGGACGACAACCGTCGTTTAAGGAAAGAAAGAGGTGCCGCAGAATGGAGCATATTGCGCTGTACCGGGCTTGGCGGCCGCAGTCGTTTCAAGACATGGTGGGGCAGCAGCATATCATTCGCACATTGCAGAATGCGATCCGTGAACAGCGGCTGTCGCACGCTTATTTGTTCAGCGGTCCGCGTGGAACTGGGAAGACCAGTGCGGCCAAAATTTTGGCTAAGGCGGTCAACTGTGAAAAAGGACCCGCAGCAGAACCCTGCAACGAGTGTGATGCATGCCGGAGAATCACGGCCGGTGCTGTCATGGATGTACTTGAGATTGACGCCGCTTCCAACCGGGGGGTTGAAGAAATCCGCGATTTGCGAGAGAAAGTGAAATATGCCCCTACGGAAGTGCGGCAGAAAGTTTATATTATCGATGAAGTCCATATGTTAACGACGGAAGCGTTTAATGCGTTGCTGAAGACTTTGGAGGAGCCGCCTCCACACGTCATGTTTATTCTGGCAACCACTGAACCGCATCGTTTGCCGGCTACGGTGATATCGCGTTGTCAGCGTTTTGACTTCCGCCGGGTATCGTTGGAAGAGCAAAGCGAACGGCTGCAGATGATCTGCGAGCAAGAAGGCATCGAAGCGGAGAAGGAAGCCATCGAGTATATCGCCCGATTGTCTGACGGCGGGATGCGGGATGCGTTAAGCATCTTGGATCAAATTGCTTCCTTCTCGGGGCGCAAGGTCTCTTATCAGCAGGTGCTGGACATGACCGGCGGCATCGCCTCCCGGCAGTTTGCCGAGCTGGCCAAAACGCTGCTTGACGGCGATATCGGCGGGATGCTGCAGATGATCGACGGCTTCATGCAGGAAGGCAAAAGCGCAGACAAGTGCATGGAGAACCTGCTTTACTATTTCCGTGACTTGCTGATGGTCAAAATGGTGCCGCAAGCGGACAAGTTGACGGAACGTGTGCTGGATCCACAGGATTTTGCGGAGATTGCCGAGGGCTTCTCCAAATCGCAGCTGTTCCGAATCATCGATACGCTGAACCGCTATCAGACCGAAATGAAATATGCCGTGCAGCCCCAAACCTTGTTTGAGGTTGCTCTGTTGAAGATCTGTACGTTTGGCAAAGACGGCGCCGAAGAGCACCCAGCAGGGGCTCGCAGTGCTGGAACGGGAGGCGGAGCATCCGCTGATGCTGCTGAGGTCCAACAACTGCGGCGCCAGCTTGCAGACTTGGAGGCGAAGCTGGAGCGAGCGTTGCAAGGCGGGCTTGCCGCCGGTGGTTCCGCCTCGGGAGCGGGGGCTGGAGGCAGTCGTCCATCGCGAAGCCCTGCGCCGCGCGTCGCCTCGAAAGCCAAAATCCCCGCAGGGATGGATCATTATCTAGCCAACCGCAATAGTCCGGAGTTCTTGGACATCCAGCAAAAATGGAATCAAGTACTCCAGGCTGTCAAGGATGCTAAAATTACAGTCCATGCGTGGTTCGTGAACGGAGAGCCTGTATCCATTCTGGAGGATAATGTGCTGGTGGCGTTTAAGAATGATATTCATCGGGAGACCACCGAGAAGCCGGCCAATAAACAAGTCATTGAAGCGGTCCTGGAGCGTCAACTGGGCAGACCGTATCACTTGGTCACCATGATGCTGAAGGATTGGAACGATGCGCTGCAAGGGGCGGGCGAACGGTCAGACGGTGAACCGTTCGAGCTGGAGCATCCGCCGGAGGAAGGCGCGTCTGGATCCGGGAAGGAACCTTGGGTGGACGAAGCGCTAAATATGTTTGGGGATGATCTGGTCGTCATCAAGGAATAACCCAACGAATGGCTTGGGATAGGCACCAGATTGTGGTTATATTTTTCCAATTATTGCATGATGTGCATGTAGACCAAATTAAGGAGATGTGAAGCAGATGAACAATATGAATCAAATGATGAAACAAGTGAAAAAAATGCAGGAGCAAATGCTCAAAGCACAGGAAGAACTGGCCAACAAAACCGTAGAAGGCAGTGCGGGCGGCGGAGTCGTTACCGTGCAGGTGAACGGTCACAAAAAAGTACTGAACCTGACGATCAAACCGGAAGCAGTAGATCCGGACGACGTGGAAATGCTGCAAGACTTGGTGTTGACTGCGGTGAATGACGCTTTGACGAAGGCGGAAGAATTGGCAAACCAAGATATGGGCAAATTTACAGGCGGAATCAAAATTCCAGGCCTGTTCTAATTCTAGGAACTGAAGGAGAAGGCCCCATTGTATTATCCCGAACCGATCGCGAAGCTGATCGATGCTTTTACTCATTTGCCTGGTATTGGGCCGAAGACGGCAGCCAGATTGGCCTTTCATGTGCTGAACATGAAGGAAGATGATGTCATTGATTTCGCTAAAGCGCTGGTCAGCGTGAAGCGGAACCTTCATTACTGCTCTATCTGCTGTAACATCACGGATACGGATCCGTGCCGGATTTGTCAGGATAAGACGCGGGACGCTTCCGTGATTTGCGTTGTGCAGGAATCTAAGGACCTGGTCGCCATGGAGCGGACGAAGGAGTTTGATGGCTACTATCATGTGCTGCAAGGGGCAATCTCGCCGATGGAAGGCCTGGGTCCGGATGATATCCGGCTGAAGGAACTGCTGAATCGCTTAAGTGATGAACGAGTGAAGGAGCTTATCTTGGCAACTAACCCGAACATTGAAGGGGAAGCTACGGCGATGTATATCTCCCGTCTTGTGAAGCCCTTTGACATCCGCGTCACCCGGATTGCCCACGGGTTGCCGGTCGGCGGCGACTTGGAGTATGCGGATGAAGTGACATTATCCAAGGCGTTAGAAGGACGCCGAGAAATTAATTAGTCTTTTTTCTATCGATTGAAACGAAAGAACTTTAAGCCCTGAATTCCGTTGGGGCTTAAGGTTCTTTTTGCTTTTTTCGACGATGCGAAGGTTCTAAGTTTGTCCTTTCCCCGATACACATGAAGTAAAAAACGGATGGGGAGGCGATTGGCTTGAAGATCTTGAAGCGCTGGGGAGTAGGGCGCTCGAACCTGGCTCACAGGAAAGATGCGATGGCATATAAGCGAGAACTGTACGAAGAAGTGATCAACGCATTAAAAGAGTGGGAGCGGGCCAGCATCGCTTTTCAGGAGGCGGTAGGGCATGATGAAGTGGACGTGGCGATCTACACCCTGGAGGCGGCTGAACGCAGGTATCAAATTCAACTGAAGGCGGCGAAGCAGGCGGAGGTCGATTGGGATGCCTTTCGGAATGGTTCTTATTTTGGCTAAGTTCAAGTCCATTTGATATCGAGGTGAGTTAAAATGAAACTGGTACTAATCGGTACGTTAGTTGTGTCATCGGCTTTGCTGCTGTACATTTTATTTTCGCGTAAAATCGGATTAGCATGGTTTTCGCGCTTGGGGTTACATGTTGTGCTTGCGGCGCTTGGCCTTTATGTGATTAATTTCTCCGGTTTATTAACCGAAGTGTATATCCCGTTAAATCCGGTGACGTTAAGCACGGTATTGGTTCTTGGACTTCCCGGCGTCGCGCTGTTGGTTGGCCTAAAATTAACCATGATCTAGGAGTTGACGGAGCTTCAATTTCTGTGGTACATTATAAATCGCTTCTCCGAGAGGACAAGCTGGACAAGACCTTCCGATGATGATTTTTAAAAAAAAGGTCTTGACTAAAGAAAAGACACTGTGATATATTATAAAGGTCGCTGCTGAAACAAAGAACGGCGACGAAATGAAAGTTTGATCTTTGAAAACTGAACAACGAGTGAGTAATAAATCGAGATTAAAGGATGAATTTCAAACCGGTGTACTTCGGCCTTGAAATTCGATCCGATCTCGTCAGTTTTGAAATGAGCAAGTCAAACACTACTTTATTGGAGAGTTTGATCCTGGCTCAGGACGAACGCTGGCGGCGTGCCTAATACATGCAAGTCGAGCGGAGTTTATCGGGAGCTTGCTCCTGATGAACTTAGCG
>Ga0310829_1000277_pt1 | contig 57174 bp, 36 predicted proteins | sample WT_ome_4_FD_202244 | JGI IMG/M metagenome (GOLD analysis project Ga0310829, IMG submission 202244) | Sorghum-adapted microbial communities enriched on wild type (WT) sorghum from Joint BioEnergy Institute, Emeryville, California, United... ...
TGATCTGACGCTTCTCATAAGAGCAGGGGCGGTTCCCCGTCCGCATCCGATACAACGGACAATGGTTCCCTTGGCAAGCCGGCCGGAAGAAGCAAGCCTGGCATTTCTCATCCGTCTCCTCGCCGGATGTTGTCCACAGCGCCAGCTTGTCATAATCGAGATCCAGCGTACCGTCCTCGTGAATCCGGCCCAGGCGGTTATTATCCTGCTCCAGTGCAACCGAGCATTTATACAACATGCCGTCCGAACCAACGATTAGAGAGTTGGGCTTCGCTGCATAACAAACCGCCCCCGTCGGCAGCAAAATATCCGAGATAAACGAACTGACCGTAAGCCCTTCAGCGATCGCTTGCTCGTTGAAAGCCCAAATGCTGCGATCTTTCGTCCGCTCGTCGCATATCGGCAAATTGAGGTCGTTCTCCCCGCCCATGCAACCTACAGGACGGAAATAGACTTGAAATCGCGGGTCATCCCCAAATAAATCGCGCAGCACCGGAATGAACCGGGAAACCTCCTCTAAATTGCTGTTATCGAAGTTCACACGCAAATTGATTTCAAACGGACGGTCTACCTTTTTTAATGACATTAAATTGTTGACGATGGTTTGATAGGTATCCCCGCCTCCGTTCAGGCCGCGGCGGGCATTGTGCGTCTCCCCTTCACCATCCAAGGTCACCATAAACCGCTCGACATGCAGATCCAGCATCTGCTCAAATCGATCACGCGTCAAATAATATCCGTTGGTCGACATTTCCGCGCCATATCTCGCCCCGCTCGCCTCACAGGCGGCCATGAACGAACGGGATAATCGTTCAATGACATGCGGGACGAGCAGCGGTTCTCCGCCATGCCAGCTGATCGTCAGTTGCCTCAATGTGCGGGCACGCTCAGCCATGTAGGCCTCCAGCCCCCGGATCACCTCTTCACGCATCGTTGCCCGAGGAAACGATTCATAACAATAGGTGCAGCGGAAGTTGCACGCCTCTGTCACCAGTAAAACCAGATGCATCGCATCCTGCGCATGCATGGAGTGATGCAGAAACAAGGCGCGCCGCATTTCGTCCGTATCGCCAGGGACAAGGAACCCCTGTTCAATCAACGATTCGTACAATGGAGGCGCTGGTTCAGGAACGGGTGCGGCCGGGGTCAGCCACTCCAGAACTTGATTCCGTTCGGCTGGCGAACAAGCGGCAATTGCTCCGGTATAGCTGTTATACAGCATCAGTCCGCCGTCATCGGTTTCGCTGTGCGCATTAAAGCGCGAAGGCTTCCACTGTAACGCATCGTGATTCATGTGTTCTCCATCCTTTTTATGATGATTTTAATCATGAGCCCTCCGGTCCACCGCCCTATGATGAAGAAAACGCCGCTGGTTTGCCATGATTCTCGTCACTTTTTTGTGATGGGGAGCCGCAAAAATGTAGTGCCCTTCCGCACGACAATAGGGGAATATTCAAGTTTTGTGTTAGCTTACATGACGTGGTATTTAACATTTTTCTAGTTGCAGAAAATTTTCAAGGGGTTTATATTACTTTATGTCAGAAAATCTATCATAATTTAAATACTAAAAGTTTAATCAAAAGAAATGAGGTTATGATGTGGAGTTTCAAACCAATCTAAATTTCGTCTGGACCCTCGTTGCTGCCATTCTGGTGTTTGGTATGCAGGCTGGTTTTGCTTGTCTTGAAGCAGGATTGGTCCGAACGAAAAATTCGATAAACGTCGTGATGAAAAATCTTGCTGACATTAGTGTCGTCAGCCTCATGTTCCTCTGGATCGGGTTCCCGCTCATGTTTGGCGCTTCCTATCATGGATGGTTCGGCTCCTCCGGCTTCTTCCTGCAATCCGGTCTCGATTTCTCCGATCCTTGGCTCCTGGCGTTTATGATGTTCCAGATCGTGTTTGCCGGGACTGCAGCTACCATCGTCTCCGGTGCTGTAGCTGAACGGATGTTATTCCTTCCCTATTTAATCGTCTCTGTCTTTATCTCGATTGTCATCTACCCCGTATTTGGGCATTGGGCCTGGGGCAACCTCTTCATCCCTGATCAATCCGGTTGGCTGGGGGCGAAAGGATTTATGGATTTCGCCGGATCCACCGTGGTGCATTCGATCGGAGCCTGGGTTTCCCTCGCTGGGGTCATCTTGATCGGCCCCCGCTTGGGACGTTACAACAAAGACGGTTCAATGAATGAGATTACCGGTTCAAGCCTGCCTCTTGCCACATTAGGTGTCTTTTTACTATGGATGGGCTGGTTTGGATTCAATGCCGGCTCAACGACCATCGGTGACAGCTCGATCGCCAAGATCGCCTTAAATACGATGATCTCCGCTTCAGCCGGCGGTCTAGCTACCATCGTGCTCTCTTATCTCATACATAAACAAGCGAAGGTTGAAATTGTGCTGAACGGGATTCTGGCCGGATTGGTCGGGATTACGGCAGGCTGTAATGTTATGGGCATCAACAGTTCGGTCCTGGTGGGCTTCATCAGCGGCCTGCTCGTATTTGGAACTCAATACGTCATGGAGCGAAAGCTGAAGCTGGACGATGCTGTAGGCGCCATTCCCGTACACGGCGTTGGCGGTGTCTGGGGGACGATCGCTGTAGCCTTGTTCGCGCCCGTAGATCTTCTACAAACCGGATCCCGGTTGGAACAGCTTGGGGTTCAACTGCTTGGAGTAGGTTCCGCTTTTATCTGGTCGTTTGGACTCGGTTTTCTCGTCTTTTGGGCATTAAAGAAAACGATGGGAATACGTGTTAAAAGTGAAGACGAACTCAGCGGTCTAAATTATGCAGAGCATGGTGCCAAGATTGCATTGATGGATTCTGTAGCTGCGATGCACCAAATTTCGGCTACGCATGATCTTACGCATCAACTGCCCGAATCGGAGAGCGACGATCATGTAGAGCTTCACCGGGCTTTTAATGAAATGCTCTACTCCCTCCGGGACCTGGTTGGGATGTCCAAGGTTCAAACGAATGCCGTGCAGCGATCCGCCGGACAGGTTGCAGCTTCATCCCAAACGATTGAGCAGGAGCTTGGCGTGCACCATCGAAATGTCGAGCAGATGAACTATAGCCTGCAGTCGATCCAGAACAGCCTGGTTGAACAAGTTGTCCGGGATGAGCAGTTTTTTGCGACGATCGGAAATAGTTTGGAGATTTTTCAGAAGAACGCTTCACGTATTCAGGAGATGAGCGCCACCACAGAGGAAACGATTCGCTGGATTGAGCGGGTGATCGCTACAGATCAGGTGGAGATGGCCGATACGATGAAGCAACTCCAGACTCAGATGAGTCACATGTCCAGCTTCTCCGCAGAGCTTGGGGGAATGGTGCAGTTTCTGGCGACGATCTCGGATCAGATTAACCTGCTGGCGTTAAATGCCTCGATTGAAGCTGCTCGGTCAGATCGGGGCAGCGAAGGTTTCGCGGTTGTGGCAGCGGAGATTAAGAAGCTGGCGGACCAGACGAATCAATCGTTAGGACAGATCCGCGGTTCCATCGAAGGCAATCTGGGTTACTTGGAGCAAGCCATTACCGGTATTCAAGAGGCTGATCGTAAATTTACGACGATGTTCGGCTCGCTGGAAACGATGAATGACAAGTCGGCGAATCTGCTGAAGTTCATTCGGGAGATTGAATCGGATACGATGCACCAGATGCATACCTTTGAACACCTCTCAGAAACGGCTGAGGTCGTTCAACATGAACGGGAGGAGCAAACCTCGCACTTGGAGGAAATCGCCTCCCAACTCACAGATGTGCACACTGCTACCGAGAAGATCTATAAGCTCATCCAGCAGATCAGCCGTCATGCCATGCAGATGAACCAATCCACGAAAGGCCTGTCGCAAATGATTGAGCAATTCAAAACAGAGACGCTCAGTCCGGAAGGAAGCAAGCCGCTCTCTGCTGCTTCAGACGAGCCTCGAATTCCACCAACGGTGACTCACGTGCCGTTCATTCAATAGGCTGACAGGTAAAAAAATATCCCCGAGAAGATAACGCTGAAGCGTTAAGATCTCGGGGATTTTCTTCGGTTGGCGGCCTCTTAAGCAGTCCTCCTCAGCTATTGCCGTTCAGCAATCGGATGAATTCATCCTCATCCTCAATGACCGGGATACCGAGCTCCTGGGCTTTGGCCAGCTTGCTGCCAGCCTTCTCGCCGGCGATGACCAGATCGGTCTTCTTCGATACGCTGCCGGTCACTTTGGCGCCCAAGGCCTCCAGCCGTTCGGACGCTTCATCCCGGCTCATCTGATGCAGCGTGCCCGTCAACACGACCGTTTTCCCGGAGAAGAAGGAGTCCGTCATCGGCGCAGCGGCTTTGACCGGGGCCTTCGGCGATACTCCCAGCTCCAGCATTTTGCGGATACCTGCCTGATAGAACGGATCGGCGAAGAAGTTCACAATGCTATCAGCCACGATTCCGCCGATGTCCGGCAGTGCCGTCAGCTCTTCCGTTGTAGCGGACATCACCGCTTCCAGGCTGCCAAAATGATCGGCCAGCACCTTAGTCGTCGATTTGCCGGTGTTCGGAATACCCAGCGCGAACAAGAAGGAAGCCAAATCGCGCCCTTTGCTCACCTCGATTGCCTGGAGGAGCTTGTTGGCTTTCTTTTCACCAAAACGCTCCAGCTTGATTAAATCATCAAACGTCAACGTATACAGATCAGCCGGCTCACGGAGGTTCAGCTCATCGTGCAGCTGCTCGGCTGTTTTCTCGCTGAACGTCTCGATATCCATGGCGTCGCGGGAAGCAAAATGCGTAATCCGCGCCACAATTTGCGGTTTGCAGCCCAAGCGGTTGTTGCAGAACAAATGCGCGCCCCGCTGCTCCAGCGGCGTACCGCAGGCCGGGCAAACCTCAGGGTAGATGATCTCCCCGCCTTCCGGTTCATCCGGCACTTTGCCGAGTATTTCCGGAATGACATCGTTGGACCGGCGGATGAATACGCGGGTGCCCAGAGCATACTTCAAGTTTTTGCGTTCGATATCGCCGATGTTGTTGAGCGTACAGTTTTGAACGGTGACGCCGGCCAGTTCCACGGGTTCGACCTTCGCCAGCGGTGTGATTTTCCCGGTACGCCCAACGTTCCAGGACACAGACTCCAGAATCGTTGTCGTCTCTTCCGCCTCAAATTTGAAAGCCACCGCCCAGCGCGGGAATTTGTCCGTATATCCCAGCACTTCGCGCGTGCGCATATCGGTGATTTTGATGACGGCTCCGTCGATGAGGTAATCGAGGGTCGGGCGCTTTTCCACGATTTCATGAAGCGCTTCGATCACTTTGTCAAAGCTGTCATGGTAGGTGACATAAGGGTTCACCTTAAATCGGTTGTCTTTAAGGAAAGCCATCATTTCCCGATGATCCTGGAAGTTCAGGTTGTCTGAATACCCCACATTGTAGAAAAACGCGTTGAGCTTTCGCTCCGCCGTCGTCCGCGGGTTCAGGTTGCGCAAGGCACCGGCCGCGGCATTCCGGGCGTTCTTCAGCGGCTCCGCTGCCGTCTCGTTATATTTGGCGAGCACCGACAGATTCATGATGCCCTCGCCTTGCACCTCGATCGTCCCTTCACGGTAAGGAATCGTCAGCGGCACGGATTTGATCGTTTTGACTTGGGGCAAGATCCCCTCGCCCACAACACCGTTCCCCCGGGTCGCCGCCTGAACAAGCCGTCCATCCGTATAGGTGAGATTGAGCGTTAACCCGTCAAATTTCAGCTCGACCACGTAAGTCGGGTCCGGCAATGGCGTGGTTGGGTTTTTACCATTGTAGTCAGCGATCAGCTTGAGAACCCGGTTGTTCCAGTTCAGCAGCTGCTCTTCGTTTTGCGCTTTGTCCAAGCTCCACAGCGGAGCCAGATGGCGGTGCGGCTTGAAGCCCTCCAGCAGTTCGCCGCCTACGCGCCCCGTCGGCGAATCAGGCAGGGTGATCCCCGTCTCCGCCTCCAGCGCGGTCAGTTCATCATACAACTGGTCGTATTCTTTGTCGCTGATGATCGGCTCGTCCAAGGTGTAGTAATGATAGTTGTAGCGGTTCAGCTGCTCAACGAGCTGCTCCATCCTTTGCATCGCATCCATGCAGGGACAACCCTCCTTCATGCAGGTATGTTATGTATCAAAACGGAGGAACCCGGTTGGGTTCGCTCCGTAAGTGAGTCAATGGATTGAGGCGATGACATGATCACCTGAGCGGGCATAAGGGTAATTTTTACCGCTATTTACCGGAAAGGCGCTAGTCCGCGGGAAATAAGGGAAAAATATGGCGCTATCTCCATCCAATTCTAGCAAATGTGGGCCATCAGGGCAAAATAAGAACCTAAAATGGCCCTATTTCTTGGGGAAGGCCAGGCTCGATAATGATAAGGCCATTCTTTACCCTTATTTTCTGCGAATGGCGCCAGCCTTCCCCGGACTGAGGCAAATCTATACACGGTAATTTGCCATCGGTCACTCGCCGTCGGTCACCTTCGTGATCGGAGCGAATCCGGCCAGCAGCCGCTTGACCCCCACCGGTGCGGGGAAAGCGATCTGCAACTCCATGTCGTTGCCGGTGCCTTTGATGGCAACGACCGTGCCCACGCCCCACTTGGCGTGGGCGACCTTGTCCCCGGCGCTGAAATCGCCGGGGGCGGTCTTGGCGGCGGCTCCTGACGCGCCGCCGCCGGTCACGGTCACGCCGCTCCGCATCGGAGCGGCGGTGCCGCGCCCGGCCGGTCCGCCAGGCGCAGCCGCGGACCGGCCCCATGGGCCGCCGGCCGCGTCCGTGACCGGGCGGCCGAAGTTGCCGCCGCCGGCGCTGCTGAAGCCGCGGCCGCTGTAGGCGCCGCCCACGCCGGCGCCTCGGCCGTAGCGGTCGCGCGGCACGCGACCGCCGTCCTCCTTGAGTTCCTCGGGGATTTCATCGAGGAACCGGGACGGCGGATTCGCCGTCGTGCGGCCGAACAGCGTGCGCATCTGCGCGCACGAGAGGAACAGCTTCTCCTCGGCACGGGTGATGCCCACGTACGCCAGACGCCGCTCCTCCTCCAGTTCCTCGTCGTCGAGGAACGCCCGGCTATGCGGGAAGACGCCTTCCTCCATGCCGATGATGAACACGACCGGGAACTCCAAGCCCTTCGCACTGTGCATCGTCATCAGCACCACCGCGTCGTCGTTAGGTTTCTCCGCATCGTTGTTATCGTTCATGCTGTCGATATCGGCGATCAGCGCCAGATCGGTCAGGAAGGAAACCAGGGACTTGTCTTCATTATTGTTCTCGAATTCCATCGTCACGGACAGGAACTCGTCGATATTCTCCAGCCGTGAGCGGGCTTCGAGCGTATTTTCATTTTGCAGCTCCAGCCGGTATTGGGTGACTTCCAGCAGCTTCTCCGTCAGCTCCGTAACCGACAGGTAAGGAACCATCTGGTGCAACCCATGAATCATGTCAAAAAACTCAACCAACGCATTCCGCGTCCGCCCGGCAAAGCCCAGATCGTCCACCACTTCCAGCACGCGGTAGATCGAAGTTCCTCGCTGCGCTGCAGCATCTGCCAGCTTCGCTACGGTTGTGTCGCCAATGCCCCGTTTAGGTACATTGATGATCCGCGTCAAGCTAATGTCATCATCCGGGTTAGACAGCACACGCAGGTAGGCAAGCAAGTCCTTAATCTCTTTGCGATCATAGAACTTAATGCCGCCCACGATCTGATACGGGATATCCGATTTGATCAGAATTTCCTCGATCACCCGGGACTGCGCGTTCGTCCGGTACAAAATCGCATGATCGCGGTAGTTCCGCCCGCTTTTGACGCTGTTATGAATTTCCGTTGTAACAAAATACCCCTCATCATGCTCCGAATTCGCGCGGTAAACCTTGATTTTGTCACCGTCGCCCTTATCGGTCCACAGCTTCTTCGGCTTGCGTCCGGTGTTATGTCCAATGACTTCGTTGGCCGCGTTCAGAATCGTCGACGTGGAACGGTAGTTCTGCTCCAGCAGAATCGTCTTGGCCTCAGGATAATCCTTCTCGAAATTCAGGATATTGCTGATATCCGCCCCGCGCCAACGATAGATCGATTGGTCGCTGTCGCCGACGACGCAGATGCGGTGATGCTTGTCTGCCAGCATCCGGCACAGCATATACTGCGCACGGTTCGTATCCTGGTATTCGTCGACGTGGATGTATTGGAATTTTTTCTGATAAAAATCGAGCACATCCGGAGCCGCTTTAAACAGTTCGATGGTCTTCATAATGAGGTCGTCGAAGTCCAGCGAGTTGTTTTGGCGCAGCTGCTTCTGGTATTGGGTATAGATCTTCGCTACAATACCTTCAAAATAATCGCCGATCTTCTGCTCATACTGCTGCGGCGTGATCAGTTCGTTCTTCGCTGCGCTGATGGCCGCTTGAACCGCCTTCGGCTCAAATTTCTTCGTGTCGATGTTCTGTTCTTTCATGCAGTTACGAATCACCGACAGTTGGTCCGTAGAATCCAGGATGGAGAAGTTGGAGGTGAACCCGATCCGCTCAATATCCCGCCGCAAAATGCGCACGCACATCGAGTGGAACGTCGACACCCAAATGTCCCGTCCCTCCGGACCGCCTACCAACCGAGATACCCGATCCTGCATTTCACGGGCCGCTTTGTTCGTAAACGTAATCGCAAGAATCGCCCATGGCGGCGCTTTGCGCGTTGCGATCAGGTAGGCGATGCGGTGCGTCAGCACGCGCGTCTTGCCGCTGCCTGCGCCGGCCATAATCAGAAGCGGCCCTTCGGTCGCCTCGACGGCTTGTCTTTGCTGCGGATTCAGGCGGCTTACCGCCTCTTGTATGTTCACAGGTTGCATCAAACTTGCTCCTTCCTTTTATAGACACACATCTTCTTCGTCTTCGTCTTTGCGATCACTGATAACAGACTCCAGAGCCGTTATTCGTTCATTTCCCACGGATTTCCCGATGTAACGGACTCAGACGACGCTATTTCACCCCAACCGAGTCTGGAGGGGCCAGATTTGGGCAAATAAGGTCTTCTCAGTCCGTTAGCTGCGCCGGGGCTCGTTATTCCGAGCGATAAGGTCCCTGGTGTCCGTTACAAAGCTGGAGCCCCTTCCTCTCCACGCAGATGGCGACGCTGGCGTTTTCAGCTCGTCCCCTCTTCCCCGCTTGCTTCTAGCTCTCAGCTGCAGCGGAGCCCTTCACCGCCGCCACCGTCTCGAGCGCCCGCTCCAGATTATCGTACACCGCGTTGCCGACAACCACCGTATCGCTCACGGCAGCTGCGCGGCACGCCGTTTCCGCATCCACGATCCCGCCGCCATAGAATAGATGGGCTTGATCCAGTGTCCGCCTTACGTCCGCTACTAACTCAAAATCTCCGATCTGCCCGCTATATTCCAAATAGACAATCGGAAGCTGAAGCAAACGATCCGCCACTTGGGCGTATGACCGGGCTGACACCGGCTCCAACGGGGCCTTGGCCTTCGTTACCTCAGCGACCGTCGCCTTTGGATTGAGGACGAGATAGCCTTCCGGCACGAGCATTTCCCAAGGGATCAGGTGTCCGTATTGCTCGATTGCCTTGGCATGTTGCCCAATGATCCAATCTTGATGTCCTGCGTTCAACACGATCGGAATCATATAAAGATCGAATCCCGGCACGACCGCCTCAAGATTGGAAATCTCCAACACGCAAGGAACCTCAAAACGACGCACGCGAGACAGCAGGTCCACCGTATTGTCATAGGTCACCCCGCTCGATCCGCCGATCATCACAGCATCTGTCCCCGACAGACACACCGCTTCCAGTGACCGATCGTCCAGCTGACGGTCCGGATCCAGCTTAAACACATGCCGCCAGCCAGATATCATCTGCTTCAATTTCCATTCCTCCAACGATAAATTCAGCAGAAGGACCGCGAAAAACGGGGCTTTTCGCTCCGCCCCGCTCTCTCATCCATCTGATATATGACTACTGTTCATGACTAGATTTCCAGTTCTGTTTCTAGTCTATGTTACTGGGGATACCCTGTCAATGTTCGCGTCCGATGCGAACACAAAAAACGCCGCAGTTCTTACGGCTCTTAGCTCTAAGACGGGGCCTTATCACGTTTCTGGCATCTCTTTGCGGGATTATCCCTTTGGTTCAGAGAGGGGGCTTATTGGATCGTTGGTGTGATCTTCGAGGAACTCTAGTCGATGAGGCTGATTGGCTGGGGATCGGACCACCTTCTCCACTCCCTGATGCAAAGGGATAATCTTGAGAAGAGAGCGGACAACCTACAACCTATGAGATCCCCTTCATGATACGTTTTTTACCACGCAAATCCGTTTACTAAGGACAGCATTCCCGTGTTTTTTGCCAAATCTGCCTCCGTCAAAAAGTCAGTGTAGAACCCGTAAGCCCCCATCCTTTTGAACTTGGCCATGGTCTTCCGGTCGTTAATCGTATGGATGTAAGAAGGCACGCCAATCCGGTTGAGCTCCTCGATCAGCTGTGCGTTCGCCCGCGTATCCGACATGGTGACGGCTGCGAGATGCTTGTCCGCTGCAAAAGCCACCACTTCATCGTCTGTATCATGTGTTTGGTATAACGTAAAAATCACCGAGTCAAACGGATAGATCGATTGGACAGGCTCCCACATCTCCCGGTTGTAGATTTGCGGCACCACGCGCTTCAGGAGCTCTGGGTCCTTCGCCTTGGCCTCATCGACGATCTGGGTGAAGATCTGCTGGATTTCGTCCGGGCTAGACTGCTTTGTGTCGGTGACGATATACACATCCGGGTACTGCTCCATCAACTCCAGCACATCGTCCCAATCCAACGGCTCGTACACACCTTGAATTTTCGCCGCCTTAAACTCGGCGTAGCTCAGAACCGCACCTTGTCGATCCGCTGCCAACTCGTCCTCCTGCCCTAATTGCCGGGTGAAGCTCTCTCCCCACTCATGACGCGCCACGAGTCTGCCTTCACTGCTGAGCAGCAAATCGACTTCAAACACGCGGAAGCCTTGATCATAGTTTACGAGAAAGGCGTCATAAGTGTTCGTATACGTCAGACCTTCGATCCCGCCCATAGCGTGCGCGACCATACGATGGGCTCGAAAGTCGCCCTTCCCTGTCTTCGGTGTCTCCGGGAGCCAACTGAGCACCAACAGCACAATACCCAAGATCAGCAGGAGGTTGTTGAGAAGTTTGTTTTTCATGAGAATGTGATCCTATCTACGTTTCTAGTTTATGAACATTATAGCATATCTCACAATCTCTCAAGTGATAGAGTTCCCGGTAGATTCAGGAATACGGTTGACGAATGCACACATTTTCTTTATGGTCGTTCTATGCCAAACCCCAATGGAGGACATTATGGAGAGAAAAGCAAAACTGGAGGAGATTGAAGCCCTTCGCGGGATTGCCTTCCTGGCGGTCGTGCTGCAGCATGCTATCGCCGGATTGTTCGTTCAACCCGACATGTCGCCGTTATCCGTCAGCTTGGGAACAACCTTTCTGGGATTGATTCGGTTCGCTGTCCCGCTCTTTGTGTTTATCACCGGCGTAGTGTTGTTTTATAATTACGACCGATCCTTTCAATTTGGACGCTTCTTAAAAAGAAGAGGGCAACAGGTCGTCCTCCCTTATCTGTTTTGGACGATCTTCTACTATATCTGGGTGAGTCTTCGCAGCGGAGATGTTATTTTCAGCAGTTGGAAGGATCTCCTGCATGTGCTGGAGCTGGCTCTGACGGGAAAAGCCTCGTATCACTTGTGGTTTATGGTCATGATTATCCCGTTTTATCTGCTGTTTCCCGTGTTCCGGCAGCTCTTGTCAGGCAAACGACCAGCTAAGGTAAATTTGGTCGTCACTTTAGCGTTCCTGGCTGCCAACTTGCTCTTGCTGGAAGCACTGAGGAAGGGTGTTTTCCAATCGGACCAACCGATCTTAAGTACCCTCTATCGCTACCTGGACCGCAATTTTCTATTCTGGACGTTTTATTTCATACTGGGTGGATTGGTCGGCTTGTATTATGAGCGCTGGAAAAAGGCCGTACGCTCCCTCTGGGGGATCAGCTTGGCGCTTACTGTACTTTTCCTGATCTATATCGGCACCAAAATCGCCGCCATCAACCAAGGCGCGGCAGCTGGCGACTATTTGACTAGCGCCAACGTTACAGGGCCGCTGAAGCCGCTGATGCTGTGGGCCACGCTTGCGATGCTTCCGTTTCTTTTTTATGGGGTACAACGCCTGCTCACCCGGCCTACCAAGGCGGGACTCGCATTAAGCCTCATCGGTAAATATTCCTTTGGCGCCTATCTGGTGCATGCCTTTATTTTGCGATATACGAACCTGCTGGCATTGAATTATCTCAGTGGCCTTGGTGTATACGCCCAAACTCTGATTTCATTCATCCTGTGCGCCTGCATCAGTGTAGGCTTGTGCATCGGTTACCGCAAAATGCGAGGGCGTTGGCGGAAGGTGCAAGTTGGTGCGGATCGAGGGATGGCAGGGTGAGGGGTTGGAAATAAAAACGGCCTCTTCGAAATGAAGAGACCGTTTTTTTGTGCTGGGATAGCTCGGTTAATATGCGTTTTTATTGACGAAACCATTTACGACGGTTTTAAGCACGATTTTGATATCCAATAAGATCGACCAGTTCTCAATATAAAAAATATCGTACTTAATCCGTTCCTCAATCGACGTGTCCCCGCGAAGCCCATGGGTTTGCGCCCAACCGGTGATGCCCGGCCGAACATGGTGCTTCACCATGTATTTCGGGATTTCCTCCTTAAACTGATCCACGTAATAAGGCCGTTCCGGACGCGGCCCCACCACACTCATATGCCCGGCCAGCACATTAAAAAACTGCGGCAGCTCATCAAGGCTCGTCTTCCGAATAAACGCCCCGAACTTGGTGCGACGCGGATCGTTTTGGGTCGTCCATCCCGTGTCCTCAACCCCTTCGGGCAATACCCGCATGGAACGGAACTTGTACATTTGGAATGTCCGCCGATTCAGCCCTACCCGCTCCTGCTTAAAGATGATCGGGCCTTTGGATGTCAGCTTCACGCCAATCGCAACAATCAACATAATTGGCGAGGTGATGATGATCGCCAGCAGCGAGAAGACGATATCAAATATCCGCTTGGCGACGCGGTTGCCGGCCAAATCCAGCGGAATATCTCGAACGTTAATCATCGGCATGCCCGCAAAATTGTCAAAGTAAGGCCGGGCCGGCAGATAATCAAAGTAGTCCGGAATGATTAACGTTCTTACGCCGGCTTTTTCACATATGGCTATGATCTGAGCATATCGATGATGTGCCTCCAGCGGGAGTGCCAGAACCACTTCGTCAATCAACTTCTGTTCCAGGACACGCTCCAACTCATCAATTTTTCCAAGGATCGGCTTATAGCGAGCTGCCTCGCCTCTCTCCCAAACCTTCTGATCATCCAAAAATCCAACGATCTCATAGCCAAGTTCAGGATATTGCCGCAAATTATCATGGAAGCGTTGGCCCAACGATCCCGCTCCAAGAATCAGGACAAACTGTTTGTTGTAACCCTTCCTCCGCAGCTGCTTGAGGGCGTTTTTCAAAAAATACCGATAGAACATAATCAAGAGCAAATTGAACGTCACGTATAACGCCAAATAGTGACGGGAGATGTCCACTTGCCGGAAGAAGAACATCAAGCTCAGCAACAGGAACAGGCTTGCAACATGAACCTGCAGGATCTTCCAGGCTTCATCGGCGAAGCGCTTTTTGCGTTTTGGAGTGTACAAGGAAATTAAGATCCCCACAAACACCGCAAGCGCACCATAGACAACGCTCCAGAAGGCGTAAATTTCTACGGGAAGCGGCCGCTCGTACTGAATCCAACCGCTTTCGAACTTCACCCACCAAGCAAGCAGGAAGGCAATTTGGATAAAAACAAAATCCGTGAGAATATACAATTGAGTTAAGAACCGTTGGTTCTTACGGATCATGATTTCACCTCCGCTTTGACTTCCGCCAACTCCGGCTGGCTTGCCCCTGATGGAGATTTCATGCCTACCGGGAGTAATTTGTTTTTTGCTAGAGATAAGAGGAACTTTAGAGAAATCCCACAATATACGGCGGCATTCGTCACCCAAGAATAGTTGCGAACATAATGTTTCCTATGAAAAACCCACATCGCGCGGTGAAATTCATAGATGATCTTGAAAGGCTTACGCCGGCTGCTAGCTCCCTTATAGTGAACAATGTATGTAGCGGGATGATAATGTATCCCATAGCCCGCTTGCTTGATGCGATAGCACCAATCCACATCTTCTCCGTACATAAAAAAGGTTTCGTCCAAACCGCCAACCTGACGAATCGTCTCCTGTCTCACCAGCATAAAGGCGCCAACAAGGCAGTCGACCGAATACGTCTCGTTCGGATCCATATACCCGAGCTGATACTGGTTAAACCTCGGATGGTTAGGAAAGAGCTTCGAGAATCCGAAAGCATAGTAAAAGGACGCGGACGGTGTAGGAAACCCTCTTCTACACGCTTTATCCAGCGAGCCGTCCGGCAGGATAACTTTGCATCCTGATGCCCCGAGCTCCGGGTGTTCATCCATATAGGAAACCATAATCTGAAAAGTATCGGGCTGCACTACGGTGTCTGAATTCAAGAGAAGAACATAACGTCCCTTGGCGATCGCCATCCCTTGATTGTTCGCTTTGGCAAATCCCGTGTTCTCCTGGTTCGCAATCAGCACCACTTCCGGATACTCAGCTTGAATTGCCTCCACCGAACCATCCCTTGAAGCATTGTCCACGACAATGACTTCATACGAATAGACCGTCTCGGAGTCGTATACCGACCGCAGACAGTCCAACGTCAGCTGGCGTGTATTATAATTGACGATCAATATACTTAAATCCATGATTTGTGCGCTCCGAATCTACAAATAAATTAATCTATCGACATTATAGCACATCATGGCATGAGGGAGGTGAAAGAGGGAGAAAGCGGAAGAAAAGGTGAACATTGCAGCTATTCCATTCATCTTCTGCGCTGGATCTCCCGCCGTTTCTTTTTCAAATCTGGCATTTTATCAAAAAAGTCCTTCCAGGCCCCAAGCACCTTAGGTTCTCTTAGTAGCATATATCCATTGCTCGCCAGCTCATAAGCCAGCAGCTTCGGCAAATGCTTCATCCATCGTGCTCCTGATAGATTCTTATAAATCATTTTATATCGGTTGATGTAAGAATACCGACGAATGAACAACGGCTGCGTATGACGGCTCCCCTTCTTCCACCCTCTCTCATGCGTGGCTATAGCTTCCGCACAATAATAGGCTTTCCAGCCAAGCAAGTTAGCTCGCCAAGCGACATCAACATCCTCTTTGTAAGCAAAAAAATCCGCATCAAAAAACTCGCCATCCACCGATAGCTCATCGATCATCTTGCGTCTGTACATGGCCGCGGCACCCGATACGCCAAATACTTCGCCAGATGCTCTCCATCGACTCGCCGGTTCCCCTGCCCCACGATCAAAAGCACGCCATATCCCATTCATCAGTAAACCGGTACTGTCCACGATATCCGGGGACGACTTTAGGATAAGCAACCCCGTGGCACTTCCCACCTCCGGACGTTGTTCCATCACCCTCACAAGCCGCTCAACATATTCAGTTCCAAGCTGTACGTCCGGATTCAACACCAACACATAATCGCTTTGCGTCATGCGAATCCCCTGATTGTGAGCTGGAGCAAATCCGGTATTTGTTGCATTGGCAACCAAGTGGATGTTGTTCGCTCGGGTCTGCTCAATATAGGCTCGTACCCGCTCCACCGTACCATCTGTGGACGCATTATCGATAACGATAATCTCCTGAATTGGATAGGTTTGTTGTCGAACGGCGTTCAGGCATTCCTCGATGTCCTTTGCGCTGTTATAGGTAACGATTTGGATGCTGACGGTTGGATTCATGGGGTGGGTTTCCTTTGCTATAGTTTGTTGTATGTATTATATCAAACCCTCTATGTATCGTGGTAATTCAGAAGTTAAAAGCAAAAGCTAACCAGAATTTATCTCTCCTGGTTAGCTTTTAGTTCAATCAGAAATGCTTTAAGCGCCTCTCTCCATGGCCGTATATCCTGAAATCCATTTGTGCGAATGGATAGATGATCCATAACTGAGTTTCGAGGGCGCGGAGCAGGGCGCGGAAAATCTTCGGTTGTACATGGCTCTACACGTACCGAATAACCTTGCCCAAACACGCTAGATGCTTCTTCAAAAATGGCCTGTGCAAACTCAAACCATGTGCATTCCCCAGTATTTGAAGCATGATAGATCCCATATTTCTCGGTCTGAATCAATTCCAGCAGAAATGCAGCCAGATCTACCGTGTAAGTTGGCGAACCTTTTTGATCATTCACAACGTTAAGTAGTGGCTTTTCCTGCCCAAGCTTCAACATCGTCTTCACAAAATTTTGCCCATGCAAACCAAAAACCCAAGATGTCCGAACAATAAAAAACGCGGAAGACAGGCTTTGAACTAATGTTTCTCCAGCTCGCTTCGACTTCCCATATACACTCTGGGGATTAGTGTTATCGTATTCCTGATAAGCTGAAACAGCAGTTCCATCGAAAACATAATCCGTACTGATGTAGCAGAACTTCGCCTTCACTCGCTCAGCCGCCAACACCATGTTGCGCGTTCCTACGGCATTCACGGCATACGCCGCATCGACATCGGTTTCCGCCTGATCGACCGCTGTGTAAGCTGCACAATGGATGATCGCATCCGGCTTAAACTGTTGCACATGTGCCAGACACATTGCCTCATCGATGATGTCCAACGAGTCCCGATCACATGCCAGCACAAGATGTCCAGCATTCTCGAAAAGCTGCACAACATCATGGCCCAGCTGACCTTTCGCTCCGGTTACAAGCACTCTCATGATGGATCACCCAAACGATGACCGTACTGTTTGGCATAATACTCTTGATAGGCCCCCGTTTGAATCCGGGTCCACCATTCCTTATTTTCTAGATACCAACGAATGGTTTCCTTTATCCCCGTTTCAAACGTGTGCTTTGGTTTCCAGCCAAGCTCCTTCATGATTTTGGTAGGATCAATCCCATAACGACGATCATGCCCTGGACGATCCTGCACATGTTTAATCAACGTTTCCGGCTTGCCAAGCTGCTCGAGAATCGTACGCACAATATGCAAATTGGTTCGCTCATTATTACCGCCAATATTGTAGACTTCGCCATCACGCCCTTGATGAATGACAAGGTCAATCGCACTGCAATGATCCTCCACATAAAGCCAATCGCGAATATTGAGACCATCCCCATACACAGGCAACGCTTCATCCGCAAGGGCTCTGGATATCATTAATGGGATTAACTTCTCCGGGAATTGATAAGGGCCGTAGTTATTGGAACATCGCGTGATATTTACAGGAAGTCCGAAGGTCTCATGATAAGCACGAACGAGCAAATCCCCGCCAGCTTTACTTGCCGAATAAGGACTGTTCGGAGCAAGCGGCGTCTCTTCCGTGAATAATCCCGTTTCTCCCAACGTTCCATAAACCTCATCGGTAGAGACTTGAACGAACTTTTTGACCCCGTGCTTTTTCGCCGCATCAAGCAAAACTTGCGTCCCCAGTACATTCGTTTTCACAAAAATATCCGGTTCCAAGATACTGCGATCCACGTGCGACTCTGCCGCAAAGTTAACGATAACGTCAACGCCTTGGCCGATTAAAGCGTCCATGGCCTTAGCTTCTGTAATGTCCGCTCTAATAAACGTATGATTGGGATTGCCTTCCACCGACTTCAAGTTTTCCAGGTTTCCGGCATAAGTAAGTGCATCCACGTTAAGAATCTGATAGCTCGGATGCTGCTTCAGCATATATAAAACAAAGTTGCTGCCGATGAAGCCGGCACCGCCTGTAACAAGAAGTTTCATGAAAGGAATCCTCCTAATCAAAATTCATTTCCGCCTCCGCAAATGTCGGATGCCTCCGGTCTTTGTCCGAAAGCAACGGCTCACTTACCGGCCAATCAATGTTTAAAGCCGGATCATTCCATAGTATGCCGCAATCATGTTCCGGCGAGTAGTATTCGTCCACTTTATAGAAAACTTGGGTGTTCGGTTCAAGGGTACAAAATCCATGCGCAAAGCCTTTAGGGACTAAGAGCTGACGTTTGTTCGCTTCACTTAAAGTAACCCCAATCCAATGACCAAAAGTTGGTGAGGACTTGCGGATATCTAATACCACATCATAGATGGCACCTGTCAGGACGCGGACCAGTTTGGTTTGCGCCTTCGGATTCAGTTGATAATGTAATCCCCTCAGGACACCTGCTTCTGAAGACAAGGATTGATTATCTTGGATAAAATGATAGTTAATCCCCAGTTGCTTCAATACAGCTTCATTATAACTTTCCATAAAAAAACCCCGGTGATCTCCATGTACCACCGGTTCAAGCAAGAAAACCCCTTCCAATTTTAATGGAGTTAATTTCATAACCAAGCTCCCTCCCGTCAAAGCTTGAGTTGCCCAAATTCCTCACCATATACTAAATCCTTAGCCAATTCATTAGCTCTAGCCAATGACGAATGCGTCCCTGCATCCGTCCACCAGCCTTGCAGTACATCAAAGGTGAGTTCTCCTCGTTTAATATATGCATTATTCACATCCGTGATCTCCAATTCGCCCCGTGCAGACGGCTTTAGGCTGCGAATGATTTCAAAAACTTTATGATCATACATATATATTCCGGTCACTGCGTAACTGGATTTGGGTATCCGAGGCTTTTCTTCGATGGAGATGATACGATTCCCTTCAAGTTCAGGAACGCCAAACCGGCTAGGATCCGGAACCTTCTGAATCAATATTTTAGCTCCAGTTTGCTGATTTTTAAAGTGTTCAACATACGGTGTGATGTCATCAGCAAACACATTGTCACCGAGTATGACGACCATTTGATCATTTCCCACAAACTGCTCGGCCAAACCGAGAGCTTGCGCAATTCCCCCGGCTTCATCCTGTACTTTATAAGTAAAGGAAACCCCCATCTCACTCCCGCTGCCGAGTAAACTCACAACGTCACCCATGTGTTCCTTCCCGGTAACGAGGAGGATGTCGGTAAGTCCTGCTTGTTTTAGCTTATATACGGCGTGAAAAACCATAGGGTACTTTCCGACGGGGAGTAGGTGTTTATTGGTGACTTTGGTTAAAGGGAAAAGGCGGGAACCTGTCCCGCCGGCTAGTATGATGGCTTTCATAGGTTCACCTTTTTATTGGAAACTTAGGAATATGGTTACTAGGTACTCTCATTATACTCTATCCAAATACTTTATCCAACTAGCTGAGGATAGGTTGATTTCGACGATAAGACAGAACAATGAGTCAATCGATTGAACAGCTCATTCTTATATAGCAGTGAATAAACCGGTAGCAGAATTCATCCAGAGAAAACTGCAAGTGCTTAGAATCGAACCCGTGGTAGGTTCCGCCGATAAAGGCCTTTGCTTTGGAGAAGACGCTAAGCAGCCATTTCAGATGATCCAGATCCTCCACCGGATTGAACAACTTGGGCTCATGCGGTTGCCCTCTTTGGTAAGCGCTTGGTAAGGGTGATACTTATCGCTTGAGATCGTGGAACCCGAATCAATCATTTGGTGTGCAAAGCCCACTAACGTTGCGTCCTTCACATCAGGAATAACCTTCATTTTATGTACTTCGGGCAGCCTTTCTTGTCGAGCAACAACGCGACGAGCACCGGTGTTTGATCGGTTCCGTGGCCGCGTTTGCCGCCTTCCGTAGGAGCGCTGAAAAAAGCGTCTACCGGCGTGTGGGAAGCGTCATGATCGCCCATAGTTTTGCGGATTTTATGTCCCATTTGCCAGGCCGTCTGATAGGCGATTTCAAGCTCTGTGGATAGGTAAGTAGCCGACACTCCGCGCTTGTCATAAGCGATAAGAAAGGTCGCCCAAAACCATTTCACCAGGTCCGTTCGGCTCTTCTCCAAGACGGTGCCAGCAGCGACCATCGTCTGGTGACCACACTGCACACACTCGTAGAACGGAAGACAGCGTGTCTTTACTTCATACGCCCTACGGTCTCGAGCATCTTGGGCAACAGAACCCATTCATCCATTTCATATGGTAGAGGTGCTGGTGACAAGATTCTTCCGATTGAAAAGCCTTTTGAAATTGTTTGAATAAGCGTAAGAGCTTCCTTCTTGACCATGAGAAAACTCTCGAACATTCGTTTGTCTTCATTATTTCGAACGAACGTTTGCTTATCTAACATTTACTGAGCTAAATGAATACTCATATAAAATAAATCTCCCTTGTACCACAAAAATAAGCTATAATAATTAATAGTCCTGCCTATAGTTCTAAGCGAGGAGTAACAAAGTGAAGACGTATCTCAATAATTTATGGAAATATAAAGACTTATTCGTTGAGCTAGTCAAGAAGGATATCAAGCTTAAATATCGCAATTCGGTTCTTGGTATCCTCTGGAGTTTATTAAACCCGCTACTAATGACAGTCGTCCTAAGTATCGTTTTCATGGCCTTATTCAACAACCACATCGAACACTTCCCGCTTTATGTCATGAGCGGTCGAATTCTTTATCAGTTTTTTGCAGATTCAACTAACTTCGCGATGAACTCTATTCACGCCAACGGGCAGCTCATTCGAAAGGTGTACGTGCCTAAATACTTCTTCCCCTTGTCTCGCGTGTGTTCGTCATTTATAACAACACTAATATCTATGGTTACACTAATCATATTGATGCCAATTGAGGGCGTACCTTTCCGATGGATGAACCTATTATTTGTCATCCCTTTATTTTATCTGTTCGTCATTTCTGCTGGAATCGGGTTGTTACTAGCATCTATTAACGTGTTCTTCCGAGACTTACAACATATGTACTCCATCGTGCTCATGATCATTATGTATATGACACCGATCTTTTATCCAGCGTCCATTATCCCACAAAAGTATCAGCATCTCCTACAATTAAACCCGTTACACCCAATAATGGAGATGTTTCGTGACGTTGTTTTATATGGTACCATACCTACATTAACTCTTCACTGTGTTTCAATGTTTTACATGTTCTTAACCGGAATACTAGGGTTGTTTGTATTCTACAAAACACAAGACCGTTTCATCCATTATTTGTAAAAACGAGGTATACCCTAATATGAATGACATTACAATGAGCAATATTTCGATTGAAGTAAATCACGTTAGTATGAAGTATCGGCTCACGACAGAAAAAATTGACTCTTTGAAGCATTTCTTTATCAAAAAAATAAAAAGAGAAATCCAATACGAAGATTTCTTTGCCTTGAATAATGTAAGCTTTTCTGTAAAAAAAGGTGAAGTATTGGGGATTATTGGGAACAATGGTGCTGGGAAAAGTACATTATTGAAGATCATATCTGGAGTGTTGAAACCAACTGAAGGTTCGTTCTCGCGACAAGGAACCTTGGCTCCACTTCTTGAACTTGGCGCTGGATTTAACAATGAATTAAATGGAATCGAAAATATTTATTTAAACGGCTTGCTTCTTGGGTATTCCAAGAAGTTTATTGCAGAGAAACTTGAGGAAATTGTTGATTTCTCAGATCTAGGCAGGTTCATTCATACACCACTTAAAAATTATTCATCCGGCATGCGGGCACGACTCGGGTTCTCCATCTCTACTGTTGTCAAACCCGACATCCTCATTCTCGACGAAATCCTCTCCGTTGGTGACAACAATTTTCGAGAGAAGTCAGAAAATAAAATACGCTCCTTGATGGAAGGCGGTACGACTGTGCTGTTCGTATCTCATTCTATGGAACAGATTAAAAAATTATGTGATCGTGCGTTGTGGTTGAAACAGGGACAAATTGTCGAGATCGGCCCTGCGAAAGATGTTGTCCAAAACTTTACTAAAAAATAACCACTGCCCTCCTAGGTCGCTACTAAGACCGAATGAGGGCTGTTTATTTTCAGCTTTCTAAAAGCATATTACTCGAGAACAACTTTTTCCCCTTTCTGCCAAACAGAAGCTTCGCAAATGCACAAATTCATCGTTCCTTCGTTAAATGGAACTGTAAATTGGATAACGATTTTCGATCTTCTATAGATATAAGAAACATTCATATATTCAACTACGCCTTGATGCATTTGCTACCAAAGATGGTTTTCCGAATCTATTGTTTAAAACAACATCCCATGGAACTTCACTGATATCCCTAGAACTTACTTGGCAACTACTAAGCCCTCTTTTGTTGGCCATTACCGCATTATAAACCTTAAACTAAGGATTACCAGATTCAAATTATTTGTTGGTGGTTTGGTTATTCTGTTATAATATTTATAATGCTACATAGAAACGAAACTAAACAAAAAAGAGTTTCACCCGAAGAAAAGACTAGTCTGGTACTAGAAATGCTCAAATAGGAAAAGTCAGTTTCTCAATTGGCTTCGAGCACGGCATTCATGCCAATGTCTTCGATCGGTGGAAAATTGATGCCGCCCCCCCTGCAATTGTTTGTCGATGATCGCAAAGGCATCACGAAAATGAAACATGACCCCGAACAACAGGTCAGCGAACTCTATGGCTGAGATTGGAAAGTTGACCAGTCAATTGTCGTGGCTTTTAAAAAGATCTGGCCCATGTGGGAAATGGGCATTATGGCGATCTATCCCGGCCCGAACCTGAGTAAGCGCGATCTGCAGTATCGGACGTATCCCTATCTACTTCGTAAACTTACGATTACAAAGCTGGATCAAGTCTGAAGTGTGGGTATCACTTACATCCATATGAAGCACGGCTAGATGTACCTTTATGCCGTAATGGACTGGTATTCCTGCTATATCGTGGACTGGCAGATGGAGCAGTCTATGGAGATCGATTTCGTCTTGGAGATGATGAAACGGGCGCTATCGAAGCAAAAGCCCGATACTATAAACAGCGACCAAGACAGCCATTTTACTAGTTCACAGTACACAGATCTGCTGAAGGAAAAGGAAGTGCATATCAGCATGGATGGGAAAGGCCAAACCAAGGACAATATCATCATTGAGCGTTTCTAGCGCAGCTAGAAATACAACGAGATTTATATCTAGGAGTACAACAGTTCGCGAGAGACGTGGAAAGGGGGAAAGCTACATCTATTCACACAACCACCACCTGCCACATTAGGTCATCCTTTTGTTTACATGTGAATAAAGGAAGATAACCCCTCACTCCTGCGCCTCGCTTGGGCTAGTTCTCCATCTATGGGCAAAACGATATGATGCCCCCCCCTTTCATGGACCTTATCTTTTTCCATATGCGGGGGGAGGATGCTAACGTTTACTCAGAAAATACTTGTGCATATTTTCATACCTTTATAATCCTGAAAATCCTTTCTTGACATCTTGTAGCACTATAGTTTTGTATGCTTGGGAAACTACAGTAAAAGTTGAAATATTAATTGTTGATGAAATATTATCTACGGGTGACTTTAAGCTGTAGCAAAAACGCAATGAATGAATAGATTGGGTATTCACAAAGTGTATGCGAGGCATACTTAAAATAGTAAATAATGGAGGTTGTCTGGTGAAAATCGCAGTAGTAGGTCTTGGGTATGTTGGAATGTCGCTAGCAGTTTTGTTATCGCAGCGGAATGAAGTATGGGCTTTAGATGTATCCACGGAAAAAGTACAGACTATTCGCCAAAAGAAATCCCCCATCATGGATAAGGAGATCTCCAAGTATTTGGAGGAAAAGCCCTTGAACCTCTTCGCCACAAATTGCCCCGAGGAAGCGTATAAAGATGCAGAATATATTATTGTCGCTACGCCTACAGATTATGATCCGAAAATTAACTACTTTAATACATCGTCAGTGGAAAGCGTAGTTGCACAGGCAAAAGAGCTTTCACCAGACGCTGTGGTTATAGTAAAATCTACCGTTCCAGTGGGTTTTACCGAACAGCTTAGGCAAGAAGGGTTTCACAACGTGCTATTTTCGCCTGAATTTCTACGAGAAGGGCACGCTCTGTATGATAATCTGCATCCTTCGAGAATAGTAGTCGGAGTGCCGTCCGAGGATGTGTACCTTAAGGAACAGGCTGTAACATTTGCAGAGCTTTTGAAACAAGGTGCTTTATCTGAGGATGTGCCGGTATTAATAACCGGAGCTAGCGAGGCGGAAGCGGTAAAGCTATTTGCTAATACATATCTTGCACTTCGTGTGGCGTTTTTTAACGAATTGGATTCTTATGCCGAAATACGCAAGTTAAATACAAAGCAGATCATTGAGGGTGTGTGCTTGGATGCTAGAATAGGACAGTATTACAACAACCCATCCTTCGGTTACGGTGGATATTGCCTGCCCAAGGACACGAAGCAGCTTCTAGCGAATTATAAAGATGTACCGAACAATATTATCGCTGCGATTGTCGACTCCAACAGGACGAGAAAGGATTTCATAGCCGAACGGATTCTGGAAAGAAACCCTAAAGTTGTAGGCATTTATAGACTAACCATGAAATCAAATTCTGATAATTTCAGGCAGTCTTCCGTACAGGGTATAATAAAGCGTATTAAGTCAAAGGGCGTAGAAGTTATTATATATGAACCAGCATTGACGGAAGGCACATTTTTTAATTCAAGAGTTGTAAGTGATTTAAATGAGTTTAAGAAAATATCCGATGTGATTGTTGCTAATAGGTACAATGAGGAAATTGCCGATATGCTAGATAAGGTTTATACAAGGGATTTGTATCTTACAGATTAAGAGTTTAAGTATGGGATATTGGAGGAGCTAATGTTGTTCACAATGTTGTTCACAATCATCAAAAGACTTAAGGATCTCGCTTTTAATTTTTTTGTAATTAAAAATTATGATATCAAAAGTGAATATGAAAAATATGTGATTAAAAACATCAAGGAACATCATAATAATAGATTACAGCGTTGGATGCTATTAATTCATTTGAATTATAAGTACCGTATAGTGCCAAGAGTTCATCGATTATTCGGCAAAGGTGCTAAAATTGATGGCAATGGGGAAAGCGGCAAGGTTCGTTATTTTGAGCAAGCAGTGCAAAGAAAGTCAGTTGACGAAATGTTGACTGTGTTAAACCAATATGATGTAATTTCCTTTGATATTTTTGATACTGCAATTTATCGAAAGGTTGAAAAACCCATTGATGTATTTACTATTATGGCTTCTGAAATGGGCCATAATGACTTTCAAAAAGTTCGCAAGGATGCCGAAAACGAGGCAAGAGCATTAAAAGAAAAGTCCTCCTTCACACGTGAAATCGTTCTTTCTGAGATTTATGATATTCTTGAGAAATATTATGGAATTGACCGCTATTGGATGGAAAGGGAGCTTGAACTGGAACTAGACCTTTCGCAGGTCAACCCGTATATTTTTGAAGTGTACCAACATTTAGTTGAAATGGGTAAAGAGATTATCTTTACATCAGATATGTATCTGCCTAAGGAAGCCATTGTTGAAATGCTAAGAAAGAATGGCTATACAACTTATTCGAAGCTATACCTGTCCAATGAAGTTAAGTTGCGAAAAGGAGATGGAACACTTCAGAAACTGATTCTTGAGGATTATAAAGGAAAACGAATCGTACATATAGGAGACTCGAAGGCTTCAGATGTTGACAAGAGCATTGAAGTCGGATTAGATGCTATTTACAATGCGGATTCGAGAATTTCATTTCTCGAACCCGATATGGATAATTTAGCTGGCAGTTTTTATCGTTCCATTATTAATACTAATATGAACAATGGAACGTGGGATAAAAGTTTGTATTATGAACATGGCTTTAGAGTAGGTGGTATTCTCGCTGCCGGATTCTGCGAATATATCAATACATTAGTTGAACAAAAAAAGATTGACAAAATTCTTTTCTGTTCCAGAGATTGTGAAGTTCTATGGAAGGCATATAATCAGTTTTATAAAAAATGCGAAAATGAATACTTGCAGATTTCACGTTATTCTATTCTCAATGTTACAAGTGAACGGTATTTGTATGATCTGGCTAGCCGATATATCATTCGCTATATGCAAAAATATAAATCCGAAAAGACCATCGAAAGAATTCTTTCAGAAAGCGGATTTGGGTATTTAGCAGACTATCTAAACGATGATCATATTGATAGATTTTGGTTTCCTAACACAATTGACTTAAAAAGAATTGAACGGTTCGTCTATAACCATAAGGATATCATTGTCCAGCATAACGCATCTATGGTTAATGCCGCTAAGAAGTACTATGCCTCGCTTCTCGGAGATTCAAAAAATGTTTTGGTAGTAGACATTGGCTGGAGTGGCACATGCATTACCGCATTTAAGTATTTCGTAGAGAAACACTTTCCAGAGAGAAATTATCAAGTGTTCGGTGCGTTGTTGTGTGCCAGTAGAAATAACGCTGTGACATTGAGCATTGAGAATGGTGACATATCGTCTTATGTTTATTCAAACTTGAGCAATATGGATTTGACGCGGTATATGTTTCCGGGAGGGAAAAAGCTCTCTGTTACAGAGAGTGACAAACTGCATATGCCTTTGGAATTTCTTTTTACTTCCTGCGAAGGCTCATTGATAGGTTATGAGGAACGAGAAGATGGTAGCATTGACTTTATAAAATCCGGTAATACCCCTAATAACACTTATGAAATTCAAGAGATGCAATCCGGATTGATCGATTTTATTAAGATCTTTAAGGAAAATACTGCACCTTTTGAAAAGCTATATACGATTTCTCCCTATGTAGCGTTCAATCCGTTGAAAGAATCAATCAAACATCAACAGTATATCAAGGCTGTATATCAAAACTTTACTTACGACGCCATGACTGCTCCATTTGCGCATACCAATGTCATAAGTTTTGGACAACTGTTGGGAAGTTCTTCATTAAACCAGCAGGTTTTAGATGTGTCGCGAGAAAAAAAACAAATCTTGTTTATTAGCCCAGCGTTGACTTATACTGGAGCACCCAGGAGTTTGCTACGTATGTGTAAAGTAGCAATTGATCTTGGATATCATCCAGTGGTTTGGAGTGCAAAAGATGGTCCTTTGGCTGATGAATTTGCTAAGATAAATATTAAAGTTCAAGTTGTTCCCGAATCTGAATTGCAAAAGCGTAGAGTCATTGAGCAGATTAAATCCTTTGACATGGCAGTATGTAATACGATTGAAACGGATAGCTATGCAAGGCTATGTGAACGGTATATCCCGACGGTATGGTATATCAGAGAGGCCACTAATATACCTGATTTTACCAGAAATAATTTTAGGAGAACTTATACGCTTAAGCATAGTAAGAACATATATTGCGTAAGCCAATATGCAGCAACCGCAATCAAACCGTTCGCAAATCATAAGGTCAAGGTCATCCACAACTGTGTAGAAGATGAGGTCGATATGGCAACACAATACCATACTGGTTCGGCAGATAAAGTCCGTTTTGTCCAATTTGGAACAATAGAATACCGTAAGGGATATGATGTGTTGTTGTCGGCATTCAAAGCTATGCCTGAAAGTTACCGCGAATCGGCAGAATTGTATTTTGCAGGTGGCTTCATTAGTAGCGGAGCGCCGTTCTGTTCTTATTTCTTCAGTGAAATAAAAGATGAACCAAATGTCCATTACCTTGGTGAAATTCAAGGGGAAGAGAAAAAGATAAGTACACTGTCTACTATGGATGTCGTCGTTGTTGCCTCTCGTGATGAGTCGTGTTCCTTAGTTGCCTTAGAAGGCGCTATGCTTTCCAAACCGTTGATTGTGACAGAAAATGTAGGTGCAAAGTATATGGTTGGCAAGGATAACGGCATAGTTGTTAAGACGGAAGATGTCGATAGCCTGAAAATCGCTATGATGAAATTAATAGACAAAAAAGATGAACTTGCATCGATGGGACGGGTATCACGTGAGTATTATGAAAAGTATGCAAGTATGGATTCCTATAAGAAGGATATGGAAAAGCTTTATTCACTAACTGAAAAGAAAAACTCATTAGCTTTCTTCATAGAAAAAACAAGAAATAAATTTCGTTATAATAAATATAGAGTATATTATGAGGAAATCCGTGAACAGCAAAAGGATGCTAAATCGCGGAAAAAGAAGGAAGATGTTGTCGTATCATTGACATCACATCCAGGAAGGATAAACACAGTCTCTTTATGTATCGAAACATTGATAAATCAGACAAGTATTCCCCAAAAGATTCTACTTTGGTTATCAAAAGATCAGTTCCCTCAATTGGAGAAGAATTTACCGGAAGAACTGATTAAATTGGAAAAGGAGCATTTTATTTTTGAAATTCGTTGGGTCGATAACGACATAGCACCTCATAAAAAGTATTTCTATACCATGAAGGAATACCCAGATATTCCTGTCATTATTGTTGATGATGATGCGTTTTATGATTCTAACTTGATTGAAAAGCTTATGAAAAGCTATCGTGCATTCCCTGATTGTATCTCGGCTATGCGTGCAAATCTAATGACATTTGAAGATAGACAAAAATATAGAGCCTACAGCGGATGGATTATGGAGTATAAAATGTTGCTGGATACCCCATCTTATCAGTTAGTACCTACGGGTGTCGGTGGTGTTCTTTATCCTCCAAAGGCGTTGCCGGAAGAGGCTTTTAATTATGAGGCAATTATGGAAACCTGCCTCTATTGTGACGATCTGTGGCTTAAGGTGTTATCCAGTCATAATGGATACCGTACAGTTGTCCCAAGAGATTTCTGTCTACCCAGAATTATTCCATCGACTTCAGAAACTGCTCTTTGGCGATTAAATGTAAACCAGAACAATAATGATACTTCTATGAAAAGTATCTTAGAGTATTATGACAAGAATATTGGACGAAGTGCTGACTGGTTGCAGAAGATATGGAAAGATAGGTTCTGTTAAATTGTGACAGGTATCTCTGATCAACTTGCCAAATAAATCGGGCCATACACTTTAATACAGTGCGTGGCCCGATTTTTAATGAACCAGTCCTCTTAAGAGCGGTTACATGGATGGTGCGAGACGTAATGCTAGATTCCCCTGCAGCTAGCCCGTCGTGCAATCTAGGTTATAAGTATCTCCGTAGCTTATCTACAATATAAGGAATCACTTTGCGTGGATTATATAGAGCTTTAACAAATAATCTGTACCAATTGTGAAAGATGCTATAAATTTTATTTATCGTTTTATAAAGTGCGTATTCTTTTCTTCTGACTGTGTTTCCATCACACATAATCGCACTAGGCCAAAGATTGGTCCTAGCTCTACGAATCTCTTTAATTTTCTCCGCATTACTTGCTCCACTTGGAACTGAACTCACATACACCTGCTTTGAATGAGAGTCTCCAATCCCAACAATGCCTGTCAGCTTGCTAAACTCTACCAAATCTTCGTATCGCTTATTATTAATAAACACCATATAATCGCTCAAACATTCTTCAGAATTCAAGCCCTGCAAATATTCAGCATATTTCTCGTACTCATCCGATATGCTCAGGATAGCCAAGCTCATATCTTGAAGTGCCTGTATGACGACTGAATTATCCTCCACTTTTTTTAACACCGGAATCACCCGATCACCTACAAGCTCAAACCCTAAAAGTGAACCATGAGGAGCAGAAAAAATGAATTCATACATCATGACGTTATCCATAATGCTTTTTCGATAACGGCGAGGTCTACCTAAATTAAAAGCATAACCCCTTACCTTATCGGTAATATCATCGTAAACATTCTCGATTGTACCTAAGTAGTAGCCATGAACAGACAAGCCCGTAATATCGCGAATTGCCTTATGGGTCGAACCTCTCCAGCCGACATCAACAACATGAATCTCATGATTTCCATTTATACCATGTTGCTTTAAATACATTTTCAATAAATCCATCTCTGCACTTAACTGATTAACAATATCTGGATATATGGACTTCAGTAATTCTCTAGCATTACGAGTATCATGCTCATTTTTTAACTCATCTGTAAAATTCTTAAATCCGAAAGACCCGATTATATCCGCATAGTGCTGCTTATTTAAACGCAGATTATCAAATATTTCGCCTACCGTAATACTCTGGCCCAGTCTAGTATTATGTGCCGTCAACAGCTCTAAAGCTTCCTCCTGCTTCATATTGAGCGCATTAGGAACTTGATAGGCTCTTCTGGATGCGTAGAGATATTGAGCTGTAGGAAGGTCTTCCCGATGTGCCGCCAGTTTCTCATAAAGCTTATATGGCAAGTATCCGTCTCGTGCCAAAAAGTAAACATTAGGCTTACCCTTTAATTCCTTCATCAACCACGTTATAAATCCATAGAATAATGAAGAAACTGTATTAAAGCCAAACCGTTGCCAATAGTTTAAGGTTTCTTCCGTTTCTGTATAATTGATCTGAATCGCCTTCATGATGGATTGTCGTAATGTATATGTGCCCTTTATGCCAGCTCTTATCCGTATATTCTCATAATAATAAGCCTCAATATTTTCTTTCCTAGCATTCTCGTAATCGGAAACCCGATTATCGCCAATATGTAGCCAGCCAGATTCAAGCTGATATTGTTCTTTAATATGTCGATACATGCTGCGGGAGGACTTAGTATAACCATCGGCACCCGAGACCCATAATGCATCGAAATGATCATATCCATTCTCTTTTAATAGAGATCCAATGAACTCCTTTGGCAAATACATATCCGAGATAAACCATATCTTTTTACCTTGTGCAAGAGCATAATCATAGATGCGCTTAATAAACCGATTTCCAGTTGTAAATTCTCGCTCAATCGATATTTCAAGCTGTTTCGCGGCATGACTTTGTTTATCTCCGACTCGTTCCGCAAGCACTTGGTAGATCTCATCGAAATGGATGTCTTCCCGTTTCGAACATTTTCGCGCTTGGCTTTCTGCCTCTATTCTATGTTTTTTGAAATTCGGTATAGGATTTTGATCTTCTTTTAATTTCTGCTCTATAATTGTAAAAATATCGACAGGATAAAGAACGTTACGTAACAATGCCGTATCGAAAATGTCGAAAGAGATATAATTATTTTGATCAATCTTTAGACACAATTGCTCATACTCAATCTGTATCTTATTGTTCATAGAAATCCCCTCAAAAAAAAGTACATGGCATGCTTATTCAGCCAGTACGTCCCAATATAACCATTCTCGATTAATTATAACACACATGAGCTACTGTAGTTTGAGTATGTAACTGGAAATCAACTGCGGAGTCCAGAATAATTCGCGTAAATCCAAAAAATTTTTGACTTTTAGAGAATGCCACAATAATCGTATAGGATACCCCTTTTTCAAGGTATATCTTCTATATTACAGGTGGGATTCCAATGTCAGCGTTCAAAAACCAAGATTTACGAAGTTGAATCACAATTAATGTGTTGGTGCACCGTGGAAGTCGTCCATCTCGATGATATCCATTAGCGCACACCCCTTTGCCAAGCAGCTTCCATTCCTGCGTTGGCTTTATGACCACTCCACCAAAGCCTATGTCTGGGCGACGAACTTAGCCGTTTTGCATGCGCTATTTGAAAAGCGGACTGGAATATCCACTCTTCTATCGTATCTGGCACAAGCCTGAAATCAAAAGAAAAGGTTTGACAAAAATGGACTTGGCAAAACAAATGCTACTCATGCTGCGTGACACTGTTTCGTGCCAGTTGTAGGTGGCTATGAATCGCAGGTATCCTATGTAAGCATTTCTTTACATTCCTCTAAGAGAACAACTTCGATTGGGTTACCAAGGCTAAGCGCAACACGTCATTGAAGGCGGCACGGCAGGGAGTGCTTCGAGCTACTACCGCCAGTCATGCTCATTTTTGAGGCGTTCAGCGAGCCTGCCAGGCTAAAACTGTTCTTGTATCGATCGCAATTTCCAACATTTACATAAAGCGCGCTTCCAAGCAGTATTTGCGAATCGCAGCTGTTGTCGCGATACGACTTAAGGGAAGATGGCCCGTCCAAAATGAATCCACCGAGATCGAGACAAGAAAAAGCCCTTGCCACGTACAAAGGAGCGTACCTGCTTATGAGTATCGACATTATCCGCCGGAAGTTGCCTTCTTACGTCCCTACACCAAACGCTGCACATTGAAGTGTTCTTCGCTCCTTAGGAACTACTTTTGAGAAATGCCATTCTGAATCCGAGGTGCAACACCACGCACATTTCGAGCTATTATCCGCCACAGAAACGTTGCTCGTTATGGCGCTATTCAAACTGAATAAAGAAAAAACGAGTGATTGATAAAGGCTACCCCCATGGCGAAATGGTTCGTGGCCTCTTTCACACTAGTTGCCAGGTTCGCGAGAAAAACCACAAAGGTATTCAGCGAATCTTTAGTAAACTAGTTTATTGTAAAGAAATTATGCTAAAATAATACCCGTATCTATTCGCAAAGGAGCTAAACACGTGTCGAAACCAGTATACGGGAAAATGGCCGCAGCGTCGAGAAATCGGGAAAAGTTACCTGCGGCGTTGTTGGTGTTGATGATTGGGTTGATTTTGTTCCTGGTTTGGGCGCCGTTCCAAGCCGGGTTGTTTAACGGGCTTGTCCTAGACTTCGAGAGACCCATCTATTGGGCGGTGCTTGTGGGGAGTCTACTCATGCTAGGCTGGGTTGCCGCCTATTTCAAAAGGATCAAGCTAGAAGACCAGCGGGATTGGACGGCTCTGTTCGTTCTGCTTATTCCCATAACTTACATTATCGCACTGATTTCTGCAGCAAGCCAGTACTTTGCTTCCAATATGGTGCTGATTCAGTCGCTTTATGCCTTTATGTTTGTCATTTCATTGTATTTGCTGCAAAACCGCAAGTCGAACCTTGTCATTGAAACGACGGTAATCACCGTTGGATATATCATTGTGCTTTTTGGCCTGTTCAACTGGCTGGGACAAGGGAAAACTGTGTCGGCCATCGTTGGCTGGTTTACAGGTACGGTAGTTAACGGGCAATACACCCAAGCGATCTGGGTGGACGCGAACGGTCCACGTCTCGCTTCGGTGTTCCAATATCCGAATACGTATGCGGCGTTTTTGATGGCATTTTTCTTTGTAGCCGTCTTCGCCATTACACGTTCAAAAAGATGGTACAGCCAAGCAATCCATGCATTTATGCTTGTACCGATCGCCCTTTCGATTCTATTAACGTTATCCCGGGGCGGTTTGGTGTTTTTGCCGATCGTATTTATCATCTTACTGTTGTTCCTAAAGCCGGCCAAACAAATCCTCTGGATCGTATACTGCTTGATCGCCGGAATCGGTACGCTGGTCATTGCCAAGCCTGTCACAGAGCTGGGACAGCAATTCCATCTGGGACAGATCGGTGACCCGGCCAAGGGCTGGTTCTACGTCCTGGCAGCTTCCATCGTGCTGGCTGTCATTGCTTGCCTGATTCAACGTTTTGTTGCTCCTCGATTGGAGAACGGAACTCGCAAATGGGCAAGCAAGAAACTTGCCAGCTTGTGGCTGCCTCTCGTTTCGGTACTTGCGGTTGCTGTTTTAGCTGCGTTATTCCTCGGGACGAACCTGAAGCATATATTGCCGGGGAATATCGGGGAACGCCTGGAGAACCTTAACCTGCAGCAGCACAGCTTCCTGGAACGGATGACTTTTTATAAGGATGCAGCGAAGGTTGTCAAAGACTATCCGATTATTGGGGCCGGCGGCGGTGCCTGGGCGTCGATCTATGAAAAATACCAGAACAACCCATACACCAGCCGTCAGGCGCACAGCTTTGTGATGCAGTATCTGGTGGAGGTAGGCCTCTTAGGCTTCCTTGTGTTGATCGCATTTTTGGCTTTTATTTTCTATAAGTATATTCGTGGATATATCCAAGCAGATGAACAGAAGCAGGAGTCCTATTTCGTCTACTTTATCATCGTCCTCTCGATCCTGATGCACAGCTTGATGGACTTTAACATGAGCTATGTGTTCCTGGGCATCTTAGTATTCGTGGGACTTGCAGGGATGGCAGCAGCGATGGATAATCGACCGGTCAAAAAATTCACCGTGAAACCGGGAACGATGCGCGGGTTGTACAGCACGATTATGGTGGTTGCTTCTCTGATCTTGATCTTTGTATCGATCCGGAATATTCAAGCCGTCGATGCTGCGGCCAAAGGCAAAGAATTGATCGCGACCAGCACAGACTTCCAGGAGATCAAAGCTCCGCTGGATAAAGCGCTCAAGAAACGCAGCGGCCAACCCGATGCGGTACTGTACTTAAGCTCTCTGCTGCAAGCTGGGTTTGATCAAACGAAAGACGAAGCATTCTACAATCAGGAGCAAACTCTCCTCACGAATGCGCTGAATAAAGAGCCTTTCAACAAGGACATGTACAAACAACTGATTAAGCTGTACCAGTCCAAAGGCGAATACGACAAGGCTTATGAGGTTTACCGCGATAATGCAGATCGTTATGCTTATGATATGAGCTGGTACGAAACCCTGATCGTCCAATCCTATGAGCTTGGATATCAAAAGCTTGGCGAACAGGATCCATCTGAGAAAGAGCAATATTTCCAAACCGGGTTAGCCGCCTACCAGCATGTTGTGGATGGGGTAGAGCACTTGAAGACGTTGCCTAAGGGGCAAATGCAGGGGAATCCATTTGAGATTACGCAGTCGATGGTCCTAAATGCTGGTAAAATGCAATTTATGATGAATGAACCGGCCAAGGCAGCTGAAATCTTCAAAGTTGGAATTAAGGATGATTTGTCCGATAGTACAAACCGCGAAATTGCCCGTTGGTACCTAGCTGCTTTGCAGAAGACAGGAGCTACCGACCAAGCGGTGTACGACCGATTGCTGAAGGTTGATCCATCCGAAAAGGCATCGATTGAGCAGTTAGCTAACCTAACATTCTAAATACTTACAGCAAAAAACCGGTCTCTCCTTTAAGGAAAGGCCGGCTTTTTGTTAGTTTAAGCTATCCAAGACAATCTCTGACATATATTTAATTAACTCATCGCGAAGCTCCGGATTTTCGAGAGCGTAGTGGATCGAAGTCTTGATGAAGCCCAACCTCTCGCCGACATCGTGGCGGGTGCCTTCGAAGTGGTAGGCCAATACTCGTTCAGTTTCGCCGAGCCGTGAAATGGCGTCGGTTAATTGGATTTCTCCGTTAACTCCAATGCGCTGGTTGTCCAGGATGTCAAAAATCGCGGGTGTTAAAATATAACGTCCCATAATCGCCAGATTGGATGGGGCTTGGCCAACTTCCGGCTTTTCCACCAGTTGCTTCGCCTCGTAGACACGATCCCGAACCGCCACCGGATCAACGATCCCGTATCGGGATACCTCATCCCAACTCACCGGTTGAACCCCTACGATGGAAGCCTGATGTTCACTATATACTTCGATCATCTGCTTCAGGCAAGGGACTTCCGACTCCACAATATCATCGCCGAGCAATACCGCGAAGGGCTCGTCGCCGACGAACTTGCGCGCACACCAGATGGCATGTCCCAGGCCTTTGGGTTCCTTCTGGCGTATGTAATGAATATCCGCCATTTCCGAGGATTTGCGAACTTCTTCAAGCAGTTGGTATTTTCCCTTCTCGTTAAGGTTATACTCCAGTTCAAATGAAGCGTCAAAGTGGTCTTCAATTGCCCGTTTCCCTTTACCAGTTACAATGATAATGTCCTCGATCCCCGAAGCCACGGCTTCCTCTACAATATATTGAATCGTCGGCTTATCGACGATGGGCAGCATTTCTTTGGGCATGGCTTTCGTGGCAGGCAGGAAACGCGTTCCCAGCCCGGCCGCGGGAATGATGGCTTTGCGGATTTTCATGAAATTGTGACTCCCTCGTTCTTAAATGATCTATCTAGTATCATTATATCATACTCCAAGTTGACGGTTAGCAAAAAAGACCCGGGGATTCCCCCGAGCCCGACTTAAGGCACAAGATATTTTATTTCTTAGAAACAGAACGAAATTAATGAGTCCAAAATCTCCGCCATGTGAAGCGCTGAGGAAGCTCTTCCTCGTTTCGGATCCGATTCCCCGGTTCCGGCGTGTGCAGGAAACGTTCCGTGCCGAACTCGATTTTGCGGTATTCTTGTTCGCCGTCGATTTCCAATTGTCCGTGTACACGAGTCACGACAGACTGCATCTCGAGGAAACCTTCAAACATCACTTTCACCCTCCTAAAAGTTTGTGAGCGAAGATTGGAAAACGAGGTGCTGCGCAGTTCCTTAACCTCTATCAACCCCGTGCTGCACCTCATTTGTTCACGCTTTCATTATAGCATATCAGCGATTTTTTGATCATTGATAAAGATCGGTTATCACCCCTTTGGCGGGCGAGTTCACAAACCTTCCACAAGTTGTATTTGATAGGAAAACAGGTGTCTTTGCAGGGTGTTTTTCTTCAATATTCTGGAATTTTCTGTTTGACTTTTAGGGGTGCAAAAAGTAGTATTAATTTGTGGAGTACGGAAAGTGAGGTGAGCATTCTGAGTCCACGAACAGGACGGCCAAAGAAGGACAATCCCAAGAATGTCAGTATCAAGGTGCGCTTTGAGGAAGACATGAACAACGCTTTGATTGCATATTGCGACAAGCATAATGTCACTAAAGCAGAAGCAATTCGGCGGGGATTGAAACTGCTTTTGTCCGAACAAAAGTAAAAGGAAGCGGCGCCCATCCCACAAAGAACGACGCCACTTCCCCCCAGAGGCAACCCTCCAAAGGAAGGCCGCATAAATATGCTACCATGTGCTGCCCTCCCTTTCAAGGCGCTGCCTCTCTATCAATAAGGAGGATGCGTATGAGTAGTCTGATTGAAGAGCTTTATACCGGGCATATTTTGCCGGACGAAATGATTGTCTCCCGAGATCCGAAGTATCGTCCTCTATGCCGGCAAATCTCGGAGCTTACGGAATCATGGCGTAAGAAGCTGACCGAAGAAGAATTTAGCGAACTGGAATACCTGATGGATCTGCAGGCACAAGCTAACGACATGCATTCGATGGCAGTGTTTAAATACGGTTTCAGGCTTGGCGCCTCCCTCCTCACGGAAGTACTCACCGGTACAGATGAGCTTGTCCGACATCCTTCCACCCCTTAAATCTCGCAAACCTTGGAAGATAGGAGCGAATCGGATGAGTACGAGTAATGTTGGGCTCCTCTGCAAAAAAGTTCGCAAACGTGTATATTTTGTATCGATTGTGATACAATGAAAGTAATTATTTAGGAGCCGTGCTTACAGGGCACGGCTCCGGGCAATAGCCGTTTTTAAGGGCGGCAGGCTGTGTAGGATCTCAGTACAAATAGACCGATTCCTTTGCCGAGGGCGGTCTATTTGTGTTTATGGAAGGAAAGTATCAGGACCATTAATGTCGCGAATGAGATCATTAGCGTTAATGCTTGATAAACTTCCATTTGGCATCCCTCCCTTCCTAGAGAATGAGAGGTAGCCGACCGCCCTTGCAAGCCTATTCTATTGCTTATCTAATATTATACCATACTTGTTAAGTAATGGTATTTTCTCGTGTTACAGTAAAAAGGGAGCCCCCTACGGTATAACTACCGCGAACTACGGGGACTCCCTTCGTTTTTTATTTTACCAACTGTCCGCGCGTGACACCAAGCTGGTTGGTCGCTTTGAGCGTTTTCCATACCTGGGTGCCGCTGATTTCTCCACGCAACGCTTTGTTGTAGAGGTCGATGACCTCATGCACCTGCTCCGGCGTTTCTTCGAGGAACTCAACACGGTATTTGGACACGCCCAGCTCGAGAAAATGATTCAGATACTCCGCGCCCGACTGTTCGATGGCGTTGTACACCGTGTTGCGGCAGCCTTCGTCCACGCGGACAGGGTGGGACATGCCGATCCGGTCCTGCAGGGAAGCGCGGTGCTTTTCACACGGGCGGCCGCAGTTGGTGTAGTCCGTTCCTTCACTGAGGAAGGTGCAGTACACGCAGTGCTCCGTATGGAACATCGGCAGATGCTGATGGATAACGATCTCCATGTCGGCCGTGGGGCTGACCCGGAGCAGGTCGACCATCTGCTGGATGTTCAGGTCGTAGGACGGCGTCACCACGTCGCAGCCGACCTCCAGGAACAGCTCGGCCGTCAGGTGGTTGGCGATGTTCAGCGAAAAATCGCCGATCAACCGCGGATGCACGGCCGACGGGTTCTCTTGCCGGTGGCGCAGGTAGTAATACAGCGCCCCGGTGTTGCGTACCAACACCGCGTCGGGTTGGAGACGCAGGATGTTGTTGTGGTAGCCGTTTTCGCCCGGCATGTGGATGCGCGGCGTCGCCAGCGCAATCTGAGCGCCGGCTGCGCGAACGGCTTCAACGGCTGCCGGGAATTGCTTGATAAACTCGAAGTCGGCGTAGATGAACGATACGCCGGCTTCCAAGGCAGCCTGCACCTGCGGCAGGCTGCGGCACAGCGCGGCGAGCTGCGCTTCGCCGTGCTTCACGGGCGCCGCGGGCCCGCGGCCCTGCGCCTGCTGCGGTTGCCCCGCAACCGCAGCGGCTGCCGCCGCCGGCGCCAGCGGCGCCATCGACGCCCCGCCCACGGCTGGGGCGTCCAACACCCCCGCCGCCCGTGTGCGCGTCCACACGGGCGGCTTCGGCCGCTCGGCGGCGAGCAGCTCCACCGCCCGCCGGCGGATGCTGTTCAGCTCTCGAATCGGCAGGATGACGTCGCCATACAGCTCCGCATCCAGCTTCTCGAGCTGAAACACCGTGCCGCCGAGACGCCCGAACTGCTCTTCGAGCAGAGCGGCGTCCATCGGCCGTTTTTGCGCGACCTCGAGCTCCAGCTCCGAGTCGACTTGCACCGTCGTTCCCTTCTGTACATCCGTCCAGAAGGTGTTCAGCAGCCCGCCAGCGTGGCCCACGGCCCGCACATGCACCGGGAAGACGCGGTACGGCTTCTCGGTCTCATACGTTTGGCGCAGCCGCTTGTCAAGCGCCGGGTCGTTCGTCTTCCAAATGCGATCCCCAACATGAACGCGGCGCAAATCCACGTCGTTGCGGCCCGGCACAATGTCGACGATCCAGCCTTCCCCGGCTTCGCCTTCTTGCTTCACACCTTGACGGCGCAGGTCGTAGACGCGGCCGCCTTCTTCTTTTTGCGTCGGATCTCCGGCATCAAACACAATTCCGTCCCCGCGCTTCAGCGGTGCCTCCAGCTTGCAGACAACGCCGTCGCGCAGCACCTTCTCGACGCGGCCCAGGTACACGCCCCGACTTTTCGGGAACGTCCCGTCGACCAGCTTCTTATTGTTTGTCCCCTCCAGGAAGCCATGCGTAAAGCCGCGCGAAAAGCTCTGCTGCAGCTCACGAATCTCCTCCTTCGACGGACGTGTATCATCCCCGTCAAAATAACGGTCAATCGCCTTCCGATACTTGCTGACCACGTTGGCAACGTACTCTGGACTTTTCAGCCGCCCTTCAATTTTAAAAGACGTCACGCCCGCCTCAATCAGCTCCGGCATGATGTCGATCGCCGCCAAATCCTTTGGCGACAAGAGGTAAGCCACATCGCCCATCGGCTTCTGCTCCCCGTCGACAATCAGATCGTACGGCAGCCGGCACGCTTGCGCGCATTCACCGCGGTTGGCCGAGCGCCCGCCCCACATTTCCGACGTCAAGCATTGACCGGAGTAGGACACGCACAGCGCCCCGTGCACGAACACCTCCATCGGCAGCTTGGCTTGCTCCCCAATGACTTTGATTTGCTTGAGGTTGTTTTCCCGGCCCAGCACCACGCGCTCCAGATTCCACGGCTTCACGAACTCCACCGCTTCCGGCGAAGTAATCGTCATCTGCGTCGAGCCATGAATCGGAAAATCCGGTGACAACTCGCGAATCAGCTTCACCAACCCGAGGTCCTGCACGATAACCGCATCCACCCCCGCATTGATGCATGCCTCAACCAACTCCTGCGCATCCCGCAGCTCATCCTCGAACACAAGAATATTGAAGGTCAGGAACCCCTTAACCCCATAGCTATGCAAAAAAGCCATAATCTCCGGCAGCTCGTCCATCCGGAAATTGTTCGCCCGCGCCCGGGCATTAAACTTCTCCACGCCAAAAAAGATCGCGTCCGCCCCGTTCGCCACCGCCGCCCGCATGCAATCCCAATCGCCGGCCGGCGCCAGCAGCTCTACATCCTGCCGCGTTAACGTCGTCTTGCTCATATATGTCCTCCCAATCCGGCCGCAGCCGGCCTCTATTCTACTTGATTGCAGAAATTCAAAATTTAAGCGAATTATCAACTTATATATTCTAGCAGACATTGCCCGTGCACTCTAGCTTTTCCATCCATTCGCAAGGAAAAACATGGCGCCCGCCTTCAGAGCCTTTATCCCCCTTCTGACGCCCCTTTTACACCATTATCCCTTTCGTTCAGAAAGAGGGATATCAGGGGAGGGAGTGACATGAGGAAGCCAGGTTCGCAAGCAATCTATTCTTTGAACGCAAGCATTCTCTGTCCCTAAGCTCTGACGTAACGGGATAATCATCAAAAAGCCCCCTCCAAACGCACCTCTCCTATCCGAAGCCAAGCCCACCCTTGTCTCACCAAAAAAAGAAGCCAACAGAAGACTCAGCTCCCATTGACCTCATGATATATATTTAACCGTTGCGCTTCGCCCGCGACGCATGAATGATTTCTGCCGCTTGGCGGATAATTTCGTCCAACGACGCTTCATCTGTGGCATCGTACTCATCGATATTCAGCCGCAGCACCGGGCAGGCATCAAACTCCTCGATCCACTTCGCGTACCGTTCATGCATATGCTCCCAGTAGGAGACGTCCGTCTGAATCTCCATTTCCCGACCCCGCAACTGGATCCGATTCAGAATGGAGGACAGATTCCCTTCCAGATAAATGAGCACGTCCGGATGCGGAAAATACGGCGTCATCACCATCGCCTCAAACAGACTCGTGTACGTCTCGTAATCTGTCTTGGACATCGTGCCTTGATCAGCATGCATTTTGGCAAAAATCCCAGTGTCCTCATAAATCGAACGGTCCTGAACAAACCCGCCGCCCGCTTCAACGATTGCCTTCTGCTCTTTAAACCGCTCCGCCAGAAAATAAATTTGCAAATGAAAGCTCCATCGCTCGAAATCTTGATAGAACTTCTCCAGATACGGGTTATTATCAACCTTCTCCATCGAAGTGCGAAAGCCAAGCCGAGCTGCCAACGCAGTCGTCAACGTGGATTTGCCAACGCCAACGGTACCCGCTACCGTGATTAAGGCGTCTTTGGGGATGTACAATTCATGACTCATTTTTTATAAGTGCTCCTTTATCTGCGCAACGATCTGCTCAAAATGCTCCGGATGCTCCACAAAATCCAGCGTATTGCCATCAATCGTAATCACGACCGTCTCCGGTTCACGCGCTTTAATCTGTGTAATCGCCGTTTCATAATCCTCGATCAGCCGCTCCAGGTAGCCGGGATCGATGTCCTGCTCAAAGCTGCGGCCGCGTTTTTCGATTCTCTTTAACAAGGTCGCCAGTTCCGCCTGGATATACACAATTACATTCGGTTTTGGCAGATCGTCGGTCAGCAGATGATAAATCTGCCGGTACTTCTCCCGTTTGTCCCCTTGCAGCGTCCGCTGGGCAAAAATCCAGTTTTTATAAATATGATAGTCCGACACGACCGGCATCCCTCGGGACACGTAGTTTTTTACCGTATCCTCCAATTGCTTGTACCGGTTGCACAAAAAGAACATTTCCAGCTGAAACGCCCATTCCTCGATATTTTGATAAAACTTGTCCAGGAACGGATTTTCCTCCACGATCTCCTTCAACAGCGGAAAGTTAAACCGCTCCGCGAGCATCGTGGCCAGCGTGGTTTTTCCGGCTCCGATGGCGCCTTCTACGGCGATAAACGGGCATGGCTTCTTCACTTCATGGTCCTCCCACATCTCACTTGCCTGAAAATAGACTAGAATATTGTATCATAGATTAACCAACATCGTGGGCAGAACTTGCCGAAAATAAGAGAACCGTGAAGCTCTGCATCGAAAAAACCGTTCGATCCCAGAGCAACCCGGCTCCCTAACTCATTATCCCATCAGCTAATGCGTCACCAATGGTCTGAAATCATCCCGACTCGACAGGTCCGCATGGTAAAACGCCACGTCCCCATCCTTCAACGTGAAGCGCCGACCGTATGGGTCTACCACACTCCGCGCAAAACCTTCCATGCCCGTCCACTGGTTCATCAGCGGCGCGTGAATGTATTGAAGATACGGCTTCCCCAGCTCCCCGTTTCGCACCGTCTCAATGTTGAAGTTCACCACGATATAACCTTTTTTCAAAAAGATCTCCGACCGATCTGTCAACCCGCCATGCGTCCGTCCATACTCCGCTACGTTCGTCCCCGCCGGGACCGCGTACAACTCGGCTGGCAGGCTGTACTCGCCGTACCATCGTTGTACTGCGGCATTCACCCGAGCAGGGTCAACGCCTGCAGGAATTCCTGACTTCGGGCCGATCAGCGTGCGAACGCCTTCCGGTAACCGCAGCAGGCTCAGGCTGCCGACAGGAGTTTTTTGCATCGATTGCTTCTGGATGAACCGCTGCACGAACTGGCTTCGTCCGATGCCGGCCACCTGATCAAAGGTGTAGTCGTGATCGTATTTATAGAGCGCGGTATCCGTGAGCTCCTCGATCGGCACATTCCGCAGGCGTTCGTTAAGAATCACATAGCGCTGCACCTGGTCCAAGGGGGATCCGATCCGAACATAACTCCGGTTGCCGGTATGGTAATACAGATCGACGGGCTGGCGCTTTCCGCTTTCGGCATCGATGAAATCAAACGTGGGGGTGATCACGATTTGATCTAAGGGCCCAAACATATTGCCTTTGGTTTTTAGATCAAATTTGAAGTGATAACCCGTTTTGATGACTGCGTTTTTGTAAAGCGGATGACTGCCAGGTCGGATGGGCAGCGTATACTGTGGCGTATTGCCTCTTGGGGCTCCATCAATCCCGTTGAGTCCAACCCAGTAAGCAGCCCCGGTGGGCACCAGGCTTCCCGGAGCCGTCCGAAACACACCTTCCCAGTTGTAATCGGCAATATCCGTCACTTTGAAATCGAACACCCGCCCAATCACATCAACCGGCACGGTGCCGTAAGCGATATGATGCGTGAGGTTCAAGTTGGCATTCGTCTGCTCCGTCGCTCCGGCTGGCGCATTATGTGCAATGGTGCGGAACTCCACGGTATAAAACCCTTCATCCACCCAAACAGGCAGATAGAAGTCAAACTGCTCCCGAGTCTTGTCCACTTCGATCCAGGTATTTTTCGGATAAAATCTCGCTTTGGCTCCCTCATAAACATCAAACGGGAAGCGAACTTGCTTGCTGCCGACATACTTCAAATAGTCCCTGTTTCCATATCCCAAGTAGTTGGTATGTTGGCCACTGTTAGGCATGGTGACGGTAAACGGCCGATCCAAAATCACCGCCGACCGCCCCGCCGCCGGCGTCGTCTTCTGATTATGCGCCTTGTCGTCGGAGACACCGGGGTATATCACTACGGGCGTATGTACAGTTACACTGTTGATCCCGTTAATAGGGAAGCTTTTGTCCGCGCCGCCATTGATGTTGCCGCTCATCAGCCCGTAATAGATCGTGCCGGTACTAGGCTGGTTCGCCTTATTCGTCTTGCTAGTCGGGATCACATGACCTGGACTATACAGCACATTTTCGTTGATTTGCGGTGCTGAGGGAATCTGGTCAGGCCGCGCCCCCGATCGACTCGTTTCAGCGCCATTCATAATGGTACTTCCGTTAAAGATCAAGGTATCATTCTTGACCTTCACTTCTTCCACGGCACTCTCAGCAAAAGACTTCAAGTCCTCCCCGCTCACATCCGGTCTTTCCGTTCCTCCAGATTTACTTCCGGGAGGCGCTTCTACCGGATTCTCTGGATTCGGCGGCGTGAACCCGTGCGTTAAACTCGTCGAGTAGGACGGGGGAGTATACCCTGTAGGCTGTATTCGAATGCCATTGCCTTCAAACGCGTAATTCTGCAAAGCTGCCTCATTAATTTTGTATACCTCGAGGTTATCAATAACCCAATAGGAATATTGACGTTCGAGGGTGTATGTTTTCGTCAGGGTCTCCGTATCCGTTTGGGGATCCGGCTCCTTATGGGTTGTGCCATCCGGCCCTTCCACCTCTTTGCCAGGGTCCCACGTTAACGTATACTCCCGGTTTACCTTAATCTCAAAGGTGCACTTCCCAGCCATCTCCACGAATCGATTCTTTGACAAGTAGCTTTTGGCCATAACGTTCCCGTACAGGCTTTCCGAAGTCGGAATCCCATCCAGCACGTTAAACCGTTCTGCCCCACGGCTATCCGCCTTAATGACCGCACTCACGGCAGGGTCATTCAAGGGAACATCGATGACATTGCCGCTGGGGGCGGGTTGTGTGCATTGAGGTGGTGTCGGTTCTGTGGGATTACCTGGATCTCCCCCACCAGTTCCTACGGTTATTGTAGCTGAACCGTATAACCAGTATGGTCCTTTTTTCCATTGGGCTGTGATAATGGCGGTTCCCTGCGATTTCGCTGTCACTTTTCCGTTCCCATCAACTGTTACCACACTAGTGTTACTAGAAGACCAAGAGGTCTCGCTAGCTGAAGTAACATCAAACCATTTATCGCCCCAGTCGGACATGTTGTACTCTAAGGTATTAACTTGAGCCTTCAAGTCCTTGGTTTGGCCTACCGCCAACGTAGCGTTATCCAGCACACGCATTCTCTTTTTCTCAACCACGTAGCCCTTAAATTTTACAAACATAGGGATATAATATTCCGCCATAAATTTATCTTCGCCATCATAACGGGTTGCGTACTTGTACTTATTAGTGTACTCCAATGGGTATCCTGTTGAGACTTTTATGGTTGCATTAAGACTTCCCTGTTGAAATACTGGTTTGGCTCCAACCGGCTCATAACTTTTTTCATCAGTCCACTCCATATCTTTAATTGATAAATCCCTAATAAATGTCATCAAATATTTATTCCCAAGAACGTCCTGCATCGACTCCGGCATATATGGAGATAAATCAAGTGTGAAATCAATTCGTTTTTTTAAAGGGACTGCGCTGGGACCTCGACCATGTGTCCCCGTCTCTACGCGAGTTCCATCAGCAAAGGAAGCCGTCCAAATATCTGTATCACTTTGCACCCAAACTATCTTTGGTAGTGCATCTGTTTCCCCTTCTAACTCTACTTTTACTGCTTGCATCTGTGCCGGCCCTGCTGGAGAGATCTCAATTCCTTCAACAGGATAACCATTTTCAAAAGCAGCATTAGTAACATGCCAGGGAACGATAAATAGAGTGAACAATAGAAATCCGACACTCCATTTCTTCATTTTTTTGTTGCCCCTCATTTAATTCTTAACGAAGAATATGAACCATCATCGGTTATAAGTTGAGCACTAGGAGATTTTTTTACATCTAGAATTCTCTCTACCCACAGAGTAATACCGTCGCTAGAATTATTTTCTTTAAAAAACTCCTTAGCATTCATATTAGGCAATGTAAGATACCCGTATTTTTCCGTTAGTTTCGTATTTGCAATTCTACTCCCATTGACCAGCCCATAAATTGAACCGTTCATATAATGGCCCAAATCAAAATCCTTTGTTTTTGGATAGATAGTAATTTGAATGTAGGCTCTGTACCTTCCCGGTCGATCCAAACGGGCGTCATAATCGGTTTGATCAATAAATAATGGTGCGTAAATACTTTTAATATCCTTAAAGTCCTCACTATCCGTAATGATATAGTTGCGAAGTTTAACACTGCCAGCATGGTTACGGAACGTCAGCGTTTTATCTACTACATTGGTCAAGGGATTATTCCCTGTCGTAAATGGACTGATCGTTTCCATATTTGTGCGTTGAGTTCCGACTTCTCGTAATTCATTTAATCCCAAAAAACTCCCCGCTTCTCTACTACTCACCTGCTCATAATTCTGCAGAATGATGGCGGTCTCCGCGCGGGTTGCTTTCTTATCCAATCCAAAGGTACCGTCCGGATACCCGCTCATCAGCTTTGTCCCTAAGGCAACGGCAACATAGGAAGACTTCGACTCAGGGATCCCCGGTTTAAAATATTCTCTTACCGGGATTACCGTTGTTTTAGTGTCCTCCAACGCCTGTTTAAAGTCAGCGCTGTTGGCTGCCAGGCCTGATGTCATCCACTTGGCCATTTCAAAGCGGGTGATCGGCGTATTCGGCTGAAACCCATTTGGATAGTCGCTAGGTTGAATAAAACCAAGGGCTACTGCACGTTCGACCTCAGGTTCGCTCCAATGCCCCGCTAAATCTGAAAACGAGTGCCCTGACGCCTCTGATTCCTCCGATTCCTTTTCTTTAGCTACCCGTGCTAATAAGGCAGCAAACTCAGCTCGAGTTACGGTTCCATTTGGTTTAAAGGTTCCATCTGCATAGCCTTTAAAATAACCTTTAGCTACAGCCGACTCAATCGCCGCTTTAGCCCAGTGCCCTTCCTTAACATCTGGGAACCCTCCGGAAGCGGCATGAAGATGAGGCTTACCCGGAATCAAGCTGACCAACATCAATCCAACCAGCCCTATCACCAGCATCTTTTTCACATTCATCACTCCCACACCTAGTCTTCAACTTTCCCTCAAAGGAAAAATATGTATCTTCACTTATTCGCTACCATTCGCTGTATACCTCCTTTCTTCTTGCTTTTCTGATAAATTCATCCATTTGTTGCAAATAAAAAACACACCTCGTCATCCCAAAAGATGTCAAGGTGTGCTTCACCTGGCTCTTATTATAATCCAGATCCTGTAAATTGAAAAGACACCTTATTCCTTTATCAAGAATAAAGTGCCTTGGCTTATTTCACTTAAGGAAATATGTATCGCTTGCCTTGGCTTAACTAAACCAGGTCTTAATCATAATCGCATCCGATGCTAAAAAGACCAGCAAGCTAATGATCCCGAAAGCGATCGCGAACAGGTTCTTCTTCGGACGCTCTCTCAACAGACGGATCACGCCAATAAAAATCACGATCGTAAACAAAATCATAAAAATATCGAACCCGTTAAAATTCGTTGTTTTTGCTGTTTCTTCCGCTGCTTGGAGCAACATCGCGAAACCTCCTCTTGAAATCCACGAAATCACAACTCTTCTTCTATGTTATCTTCCCTCCGGTTCGGATGCAAGAGGAAAGACAAGATTTTGTCAAAGTTTTCGCTGAATTTACGTGTTTGCTGCCAGATTCAAGCCTTATTTTATGCAGGATATCATTGACAAATACATTATCACCAGATCTTTAGTTGCTCATAAGGAAGTCTTATGCCAGAAAATTCCTTTCTTTGTTTACGCTCTTAGGCTTCTATGGTACCATGAAAAATAACCTTATTCAGAGTTTTATTGTCGGAATTAATACACGGGATCCATTGAGGATTCTTAACCCAAACGTAACATAGGGAGGTTATCGCATGGCTTATGAACCGATATGGACCAAAGAGCCGGAGAAATTAAACAAATTCGAGTTCGTTAAACTGGAAAAAGACGGGCTGGACGTCATCCGCACCATCATTGAGGAATACGCAGTGAAAGGTTACGACTCGATTCCTGCTGACGATATGGATCGCTTCAAATGGGCCGGCGTATATCAACAAAAGCCAAAAGACGGTCACTTCATGATGCGCGTACGCATCAATACCGGGATCATGACCACGGAGCAAGCACGTGCGCTGGCGGAAATTTCTCGCTTGTACGGCCGTGATTTGGTGGATGTAACGACACGCCAGGCAATCCAGTTCCACTGGTTGCGGGTGGAGAACTTGCCGGATATTTTTGAGCGCCTAGATAAGGTGGGGCTGTATTCGTTCGAAGCCTGCGGTGACTGCCCGCGTACCATCGTAGGGAACCCCCTTGCTGGAATCGACAAGGATGAATTAATGGATACGACGGAGATCGTGGAGGAAGTCAACCGATTCTTCCTGCTGAACCGTGACTTCTCCAACCTGCCGCGAAAATATAAAATGTCGATCTCCGCAAACATTTACAATAATGCGCAAGCGGAAATCAATGACTTGGCCTTCACCCCCGCGGTCAAGGTGATTGACGGAAAAGAGACCATCGGTTTCCATGTCATGGTCGGCGGTGGTTTGTCCGCAAAGCCACATTTGGCGAAGCCGCTCGACATTTTCGTTAGACCCGAGGAAGTGCTGAAAGTGGCGATTGGGGTCACCACGATATTCCGTGATTACGGCTACCGGGAGAAACGCCACCACGCTCGCCTGAAATTTCTTGTCGCGGACTGGGGGCCGGAGAAATTTAAAGAGAAATTAATCGAGCTGGTAGGTGAGCTGGAGTCTCGCGGGGAAGACAAGACCGTCGGCTGGCAAGCCGCCTATTTCGACGGAGTGCATCCGCAAAAGCAAAAAGGGCTGAACTATATCGGCCTTAACGTACCTGTAGGCCGTTTGAACGCCGATGAGCTGGAGCAGCTGGCCGATGTGGCTGACCAATACGGCGAGGGCAAAATCCGTACTACGATGTCGCAAAATATTTTGATCAGCGGTATTCCAGACGACAAAGTGGAAGAAGCGCTCCAAGCACCGATTCTTCAGCGGTTAACGCCGTTTCCGAAGCATTTTATGAGCCGGACCGTTTCCTGCACAGGCAACGAATTTTGCAACTTGGCCATCGTCGAAACCAAACGGCGCGCAGCTGAAGTTGCAGCATATCTGGACGAACATGTTGAACTGGACGAAAAGGTTCGCATCCACTTTATCGGTTGCCCGAATGCTTGCGGCCAAAAACATATCGCCGATATCGGCTTGCAGGGTTCGCTGATCAAGACGCCGGAAGGTATGGTTGACGCATTTGATATTGCTGTAGGCGGGACATTAGGCGGTGGAGCTAACGGGCCGCAAGCCCAGTTTAACCAAGCGCTTAAAGGTCGCGTCAAAGGCGACCAGGTCGCCTATGTCCTAGAGCAGTTACTATTATTCTACAAAACGAATCGCAATGCTTCCGAATCGTTCCATGATTTCGTTCGACGCGTCGGAGTTCCGGCGTTCCAAGAACAGCTGAACCAAATACTGGCTGCGGGAATCGCATCATAAGCGGAGTGGCCTGAGCTACTACTACATTCGATATCATTTTAAAAAAAAGACCGGTCCCTTTGGGGCCGGCCTTCTTTCTATCTTTGTGACCTCTTTTCCACAATTATCCCTTTCATTCAGAGATCCTTCCCCTCTGATGCAACGGGATAATCCTCAAAAAGAGGGGCAAAAAGAGGCTCCGGCCGCCCCAAAAAAAAAGAGCAACCTCTCAATAGAGGCTGCTCTTTTCTCTACTATACGACTTCCCGATCTTTCTCTTCGACTTGATTAAGTTCGGCGGTGCGTTTCGTATCCCGCTTGAGGATCGGCGCCAGGTATCGGCCGGTATAGGATTTATCCACCTTCACGATGTCCTCCGGCGTGCCGGTAGCGATCACCGTTCCTCCTCCGCTGCCACCTTCCGGCCCCAGGTCGATCAAATAGTCGGCCGTCTTGATTACGTCCAGGTTGTGCTCAATTACAAGCACTGTTTCGCCGGAGTCAACCAGGCGATGGAGCACCTTAAGCAACCGGTCGATATCATCGACATGCAAGCCGGTGGTCGGCTCGTCGAGAATGTAGATTGTCTTGCCGGTGCTGCGACGATACAATTCCGAAGCGAGCTTCACGCGTTGGGCTTCCCCGCCGGACAACGTCGTTGCCGGTTGCCCCAGGGTCACATACCCCAATCCCACATCCATCAACGTTTGCAGCTTGCGATGAATTTTCGGAATGTTTTGGAAGAACTCCGTAGCATTCTCGATCGTCATCTCCAGCACATCGGCAATGCTCTTGTTTTTATATTTGACTTCCAGCGTCTCGCGGTTGTATCGCTTGCCTTTGCAAACTTCGCAAGGAACATAAACATCCGGCAGGAAGTGCATTTCAATTTTGATGATCCCGTCACCTTTGCAGGCTTCGCAGCGACCGCCTTTAATGTTGAAGCTGAAACGGCCTTTCTTGTAGCCGCGTACCTTCGCTTCGTTCGTCTGCGAGAACAGATCACGAATATCGTCAAACACTCCGGTGTACGTTGCCGGATTGGACCGCGGTGTGCGGCCGATTGGAGACTGGTCGATATCAACGACTTTCTCCACGTGCTCGAGGCCTTTGATCTCCTTGTATTGGCCTGGACGCACTCTCGCTCGGTTCAAGTCGCGAGCTAACGTTTTATACAAAATCTCGTTGACTAGGGTCGACTTACCGGAGCCGGATACTCCCGTCACCGCCGTAAATACCCCGATCGGGACTTTAACGTTGATGTTCTTCAGGTTGTTTTCCTTGGCCCCTTTGATCTCCAACCAGCGACCATCCGGCTTCCGTCGAGACAAAGGTACCGGGATAAACTTCTTCCCGCTCAAATATTGCCCCGTTAGGGAGCGCGGATCGTTCATGATTTCCTGAGGAGTCCCTTGTGAGATCACTTGCCCCCCGTGAATCCCTGCCCCAGGCCCGATATCGATGATATGGTCTGCAGCAAGCATCGTATCCTCGTCATGCTCCACGACGATTAACGTATTGCCAAGATCGCGCATGTGAGTCAACGCTGAAATCAGCTTATCGTTATCCCGTTGATGCAGCCCGATACTAGGCTCGTCCAGGATGTACAGGACGCCCATCAGGCTCGAACCGATTTGTGTCGCCAGCCGAATGCGCTGCGCCTCGCCGCCAGACAAGGTACCAGCCGCACGACTAAGCGTCAGATAATCCAAGCCGACGTTCACCAGGAACCCAAGTCGGTTATTGATCTCTTTCAGAATCAGGTTGGCAATGGATTTTTCCTTATCCGTCAGCTCCAGGCTCCCAAAGAATTCTTGGGCTTCGCCGATCGACAAAGACGTCACATGGGCGATGTTCTGATCATTTACCGTTACGGCCAGAACCTCTTTCTTCAAACGGTGACCATGACAGGTACCACAAGGCTTGGATCCCATAAACTGCTCGATGAACTCGCGGATCCCCTCCGAAGCCGTTTCCCGGTAACGCCGTTCCAAGTTAGGGATAATCCCTTCAAACGTGACATAGGCATCCCGGGTCATGCCAAAATCGTTCTCATAGCGGAACCTTACCTTCACATCACCTGTGCCATAGAGCAACTTGTCCATCTGATCTTCCGTTAATTCGGAAACCGGTACATTTTGCGGGATATTAAAATGCTCACATACCGATCTCAAAAACTGTGGATAGTAGTTGGAGGTGCCGCCCGCCCAAGCCTCAAATGCGCCTTCCTCAATCGATTTGGAAGGATCCGTGATGAGCAAGTCCTTGTCGATGATCATTTTCACGCCAAGTCCGTCGCACTCTGGGCAAGCCCCGTACGGACTGTTAAAAGAGAACATCCGCGGCGACAGCTCTTCGATGCTGAATCCGCAAATTGGACAAGCATAGTTCGAGCTAAAGCGAAGCTCCTCTTGGCCAATAATATCCACGAGGATTTGCCCGCCGGACATTTTCAGCGCTGTTTCGATGGAATCGGCCAGCCGGCTGCGCGCATCTTCCTTCACCACGATCCGGTCGACAATCACTTCGATAGTGTGCTTCTTGTTCTTCTCCAGTTCAATATTTTCCGACAAATCGCGCTGCTCTCCATCCACCCGAACCCGGACGAAGCCTTGCTTGGCGATTTCGCTGAGCAGGCTTTTGTGCTCGCCCTTTTTGCCGGAAATGACAGGAGCTAAGATCTGCAATCTCGTTCGCTCCGGATATTGCATGATGCGGTCAACCATCTGCTCAACGGTCTGCGACGTAATCTCAATACCGTGCTCCGGGCAATGCGGATGCCCGATCCGGGCGTACAACAGACGCAGATAGTCATAGATTTCCGTAACGGTCCCTACCGTCGAACGCGGGTTGCGGCTCGTCGTCTTCTGGTCGATGGAGATGGCTGGGGACAATCCTTCGATCGAATCCACATCCGGCTTATCCATTTGCCCCAAAAACTGTCGGGCGTACGCAGACAACGACTCCACGTAACGGCGTTGCCCTTCGGCATAAATCGTATCGAAGGCAAGCGATGACTTGCCGGAGCCGCTCAACCCCGTAAGCACGACAAACTTGTCGCGCGGTATTGTGACATCTATGTTTTTCAGATTGTGCGCTCTGGCGCCTTTGATGACTATGTTCTCGCGACCCAACAACTTCATCTCCCTTTTTATATGTTGTTTAAAAATCGGCTTCCCATCACGATGCTATTTCATAGGAGTATTTCGACATCGAATCTTGAATTCAGTCGGTCGCTCCGTTGCTCACGTAGCCCCACCTACGCTCCGCTACTCACTCCCTCCTTCATCCAACCTTCTCGGTGCTGAAAACCCGATTTTTAAACTTGATTTAACTTTTCTTCTCCAAAAATCAGCTTCCCATCACGATGCTATGAAGCCTCCACTCCCAGGGCTCCTGGATTCTAACGGAACACAGCGACGTTATTCGTCGATTTCCCGGATATTTCCCGTCCTAACGGAACCCAGAGACCTTAATCCCCAGAAATCACGACGCTAAGTGCAAAATCCAGCCGAATAGCGTCTCCTCGTTCCGTTAGAACGAGAACCCCTGCTCCACGGAGCAAATAAGGTCTCCCCGTTCCGTTACAGCAAACTGCAAACTGCAACTTGCATCCCGCAGACTGCAACCGGAGTGCAAAGGGCTAACTCTTAGGAGTCCGAGTCCCGTACCAGCCGCCCCAAGCCAAGAGCTATAGGTCAGCGCTCACCTGACTAACCCATAGCATAGCTGGCTCAAGAGGCTGGCACATAGCTTACTATATTGCAACAACTCGCATGTGTCTAAGCGAACTCGACTGCACCTAAGCGTCAGCCTTCAACTCCAGGATCGCATCACGCAGCTCGGCCGCGCGCTCGAATTGCAGGTTCTTGGCCGCTTCTTTCATCTCGGCCTCGAGACGAGCGATCATCGCTTCGCGATCGCGCTTGGACATCTTGCCCTTGGCATCGGCCAGGTAGTCCGCTTTGCTCTCCGCGACCTTGGTCGCCTCGATCACATCGCGGACTTTCTTGCGGATCGTCTGCGGCGTGATGCCGTGCTTCTCGTTGTACGCGATCTGGATTTTGCGCCGCCGCTCGGTTTCCTTGATGGCTTTATCCATCGACTCGGTGATCGTATCGGCGTACATCAGCACGCGGCCGTCCGCGTTCCGCGCAGCCCGCCCAATCGTCTGAATCAGCGATCGCTCCGAGCGGAGGAACCCTTCTTTGTCGGCATCCAAAATCGCCACCAGCGAAACTTCCGGCAAATCCAGCCCTTCCCGCAGTAGGTTGATCCCGATCAGGACATGGAACGTCCCCAACCGCAGGTCGCGCAAAATACTCATCCGCTCCAGCGTTTTGATATCGGAGTGAAGATACCTTACCTTGATTCCGACTTCCTTGAGGTAATCGGTCAAGTCCTCGGCCATCTTCTTGGTTAACGTCGTCACCAGTACGCGTTCGTCTTTGGCAATGCGATCGCGGATTTCTCCGATCAGATCGTCGATCTGCCCCTTCGTTGGCCGCACCTCGATGACCGGATCCAGCAGGCCTGTCGGACGGATAATCTGTTCGACCATCGTGTCGCAGTGCTCCAATTCGTAAGGCCCCGGCGTCGCCGAGACGTAAATCAGCTGCGTCGCCTTCTCCTCGAACTCCTCGAACCGCAGCGGACGGTTATCCAGCGCCGACGGCAGGCGGAAGCCGTGTTCTACCAGCACATTCTTACGCGCCTGGTCACCATTGTACATTGCCCGGATCTGCGGCAGTGTGACGTGAGACTCATCGATGACAATCAACATATCGTCCGGAAAATAATCCAGCAACGTATACGGCGTCGCCCCCCGCTCACGGAATGTTAACGGACCGGAGTAGTTCTCGATCCCGGAGCAGAAGCCGACCTCTCTCATCATCTCGATGTCGTACCGCGTCCGCTGCTCCAGCCGCTGCGCCTCCAGCAACTTGCCTTGCGCGCGGAGTTCCGCCAACCGCTCTTCCAGCTCACGTTCGATGTTCTGGAGGGCAATCTTCATCGTTTCTTCCTGGGTCACGAAGTGAGACGCCGGGAAAATCGCCACATGCTCCCGCTCCCCAACCAATTCGCCGGTCAGCACGTCGATCTCCGTAATCCGCTCAATCTCATCGCCAAAAAACTCCACGCGGATCGCCTTCTCCCCATGGGAAGCCGGGAAGATCTCGAGCACATCGCCGCGCACCCGAAACGTACCGCGTACGAAATTGATATCGTTCCGTTGATATTGGATATCCACCAGCCGGCTTAAAATTTGATTACGCGGCTTCTCCATCCCTACCCGCAGAGACAGCACCAAATTACGGTACTCCATCGGCGAACCGAGACCGTAAATACACGACACACTCGCCACAATGATGACATCCCGCCGCTCGAACAGCGCGCTGGTCGCCGAGTGCCGCAGTTTATCGATTTCTTCATTAATGCTGGAATCTTTCTCAATGTAGGTGTCGGAGGAAGGGATGTAGGCTTCCGGTTGGTAGTAGTCGTAGTAACTGACGAAGTAATCAACAGAGTTTTTGGGGAAAAATTCACGAAATTCGCTGGCCAGCTGCGCTGCCAACGTCTTGTTGTGCGCAATGACGAGGGTGGGTCGTCCGAGCTTCGCTATCGTATTCGCGATCGTAAACGTTTTACCCGTCCCCGTGGCCCCGAGCAGTGTTTGGTGCTTTTTCCCAGCCAGCACGCCTTCCACCAATTGACGCACCGCCTCCGGCTGGTCGCCTTGCAGCGTATATTCGGAGATCAGCTCGAATTTATTGTCGCTAACCACGATTTCACTCATTGTCCAACATCACCCTATCGTCTAAAATGGAATACTAGAGGCGTCATTTGACATTATTTTTATTTATGACATGAGTTTGGTTACTCAAGAAGTTTGTTTCTACATATAAACTAGGATCGTCATCCTTCCGATGAATAAACCAAGCTTAACGCCTGCGCCCTTCCTAAATTTATCAAAATAGGAATAGGTGTTCCCATGTATTATACCTTTTTCATCCTATAGATGCAAACGGTAAGTCGAAGATAGGAGTTGTTCATATTTCATGGATATTGCAACGTTGGTAGGCATCATTGTTGGTCTCGCCGCCCTTGTTGGCGGATTTACGCTCGAAGGCGGTCAATTAGGCGGTCTGTTGCAGGTTACAGCCGCTTTAATTGTGTTTGGCGGCACCTTTGCTGCCGTGTTGATCAGCTTCCCGGTTGCCAAGCTGCGAACGGTTCCGAAGGCGCTGGCACTGGCGTTTATGAGCAAATCCCCGGCACAGGACGACGTGATCGAGGATATCGTGGACATGTCCTCCACTTCCCGCCGTGAAGGCGTATTGGCTTTGGAGAAGAAGGCGGCGGAGCATCGGGATCCTTTTTTGCGCGAGGGGATTCAACTGGTGGTGGATGGAACAGATCGGTCAATGGTACGGCAAATCATGGAGCTGGAAATCGATGCGGTATCAAAAAAATATGACGGCTACGCCAAAATCTTCGAATCGGCCGGCGGATACGCCCCAACAATGGGGATCATCGGTACGGTGATGGGGCTTATCCACGTCCTTGGCAGCTTATCCGAACCAACCGCATTGGGGCCTTCGATTGCGCTTGCTTTTACGGCAACGTTGTATGGGGTAGCTAGTGCCAACCTGATCTTTCTACCGATCGCCTCCAAAATTAAAGCGCGCGGCGATGACGAAATCGACCGGATGGAAATGATGCTGGAAGGAATCTTGTCGATCCAAAACGGCGACCATCCACTGCTTGTCCGGCGAAAGCTGGAATCCTATACTGCGGAAACCGCGCGTCTTCTGTCGGATAACGGTCCGGCAGAGAAACCGGCCAGCTTCGGAAGCAGCTCTCGCATTCAAGCCTCCGAGGAGAATGAATTATGAGATTTTCCAGTAAATCGGAAAAAATGAACGAGCCGGACGTTTCGACGCGTGAATCTCGCCGACGTGCACGCCGCTCAGTGCGGAGCGATGCGAAGGACCGCTGGATGATCACCTATGCGGATTTGATTACGCTGTTGTTGATTTTTTTCGTGATGATGTACGCCATGAGCCGGTTAGACGTGGAAAAATATGAGGTCGTGACCTCCTCCCTCCAGCACACGTTCAAAGGCGGCGATTCCATCCTGGAGTTAGGCAGTGGAATTACAGGGACGGCCGACCGGTACACTCACAAAAATCCGCCGGCTTCAGCCGAAAATGGCAGTAAGCAAGGCGAAGGACAAGGCACGACAGGTCAAGCGGACAGCAGCGGGCAGGCTCCGTTGACGAAACGGGAGCTTGCTTTTCGCAAGCAGGAGGAAGATCTCGCCAATTTGATGATGCTCATTGAGAGTTACATCAAAGACAATTCGCTGGAGGATCAAATCCATGTGGCTGACCTGCCCCAAGGCATCTCGATCACATTAAACGACCGGTTTCTGTTCGACACCGGTAAGGCTGATCTCAAAAGCGGCTCCACCAAAACACTCGCCAAGCTCGCCAGCTTGTTCCGACAGCTTGACACGGTCATCAGCATTGAAGGCCATACGGACAATCTCCCGATTGTGTACGCCTCGAAGTACAAGGACAACTGGGAGCTGTCAGGAGCCAGAGCGCTGTCGGTGCTGAGGTTTTTCGTGGACAAGGAGAAGTTAGATCCGCAGCATTTCCAATACGCCGGTTACGCCGACACCCGCCCCGCCGCCGACAACGACACACCCGAAGGCCGCTCAAAGAATCGCCGGGTGGAAATCACAGTATTGCGGCAGTTGCAGGAGTAGAGTGTCTCTTGTTGTACGCTGGCTCTAACGGACCACCAAGACGCTATTTGCTATTTCCCGGACGATTTCCCGGGCTAACGGACCACAGAGCCCTTATTGGTTGGTTTCTCGTCGGTTATGTCCGATTTTGCATCAAATAACGTCACTTGTGTCCGTTGCTATGAACGTTTTTGTCAAGCCCTCGGTTTTAAATCTGCCTGAGCACGTGGCGCGAGAGCAAAAATGCGAGCGACGGTCGGCACGCTGCTATCCGTGGGTTGGTTACCACATGTTATGC
>Ga0310829_1000285_pt1 | contig 55316 bp, 45 predicted proteins | sample WT_ome_4_FD_202244 | JGI IMG/M metagenome (GOLD analysis project Ga0310829, IMG submission 202244) | Sorghum-adapted microbial communities enriched on wild type (WT) sorghum from Joint BioEnergy Institute, Emeryville, California, United... ...
CGTAGTCGATATCCGCCGCTCATCATCGACGTTCGGTAAACATGTGGCTGTAGAGCTTACAGCTCATAACGGCCTCCAGCTCTTCGTTCCGGTCGGTTTCGCCCACGGCTTTTGCACTTTAGAACCGAAAACTGAGGTAGCTTACAAGGTAACCGAATTTTACAATCCGGAGCTTGAGCGGAGTATCGCTTGGGACGATCCAGATCTCGGACTTCCATGGCCCATCGAGCCTGGTCACGCAGTGCTATCAGAGAAGGACCGGTGCGCACCAAGACTGAAAGACAGCATACTATATTTTTGAACTCTTAAAGACGGATGTCTTCTTTTGAGCTCTTTAAAAGCAGTTTGTTCGCAAACTTAAACATGTGGTCGTTAATCAGTTCTGCACATGTAGCAAGTTCCAATCCCAGTAGCATGTGATCCCCTCCAGCCCGCCTAAGCCGCTCTGCAGGTGCGCCGATATCGAACGCGATCGTTGGAAATCCCGCAGCCAAGGCTATAGAAAGCGTATAGCAGTATGTCTCGGGCCAGATGGATGGCAGGAAGGCAACGTGGGCTTTCTGCTCAAGCAATAGACGAGAAACTTCGTGTTCGCGATAACGACCTGTTATCGTAACATTGGGATAGCTATGCAGATCCTCTTCATTCGTATAGCCGACGATCACAAAATCTATTGGTAATTTTCTACGAGCTGCGTCAGCAGCGCAGGCGCGCACAACAGAAGAGCCCTTATGGCTGCTGATCGCGCCAATAATAACAACTCGCAATCGTTGCCCGACCTGAAACGGCACAGCACAATGCAATATATGGTCCGTTCTCTCGTCGTGGGGTTCAATATTTATGTGGAGAGTCGGAAAATACTTCTGAATTCTTTGTGCTGTGTCTGCACTGGGTGCAGCCACCTCGGCAGCCTCTTGAAGGAAACGATAATACGCCGATCGCCACTCAACGATCGACCAAATATGAGGCCGATCCGGATGAATTTGAAAAGAAAGATCTGGCCTATGGCGAAGGCACTCATTACATTGGGCGACTCCTTTCTCGCCACAATAAAAATTGCTTTTGTCAATTAGATGAATTTGTGGGCAAATAGCGATATAGTCGTGGAGCGTCACCTTGTAGGGCAGCTGATTGGATTTTGCAAAATCTGGAAGTGTTTTCAATATAGTCGATGACCAACCAACTGTGCTATGGACCTCGATGCACGTCGTCCGACAAAACCGCAAAAATTGCGATAACGTCTTCTGATCGTTTACCAAATCAATCGATTGAAGATTTGGCGCAGTTGCGAAATCCGTTCCAAAAGGTGTGGTATCAGTGTAGACCGATATGCATGCCTTCAGCGAGCCCGATTCGGCTGGTCTGGCCACAAGTAAGTCGATACCTTCCGATTTTAGTTGCTGCGCTCGATCAAGCAAATATCGTTCGATGCCGCCGCCCCACCAATGAGTAAAGCACAGTATGCTAGACGTTGGGTGCCGCCGAAGAAGACAAGCAGTATCAAGCCTCATGCGGCCCAGGCGTGCTGGGTCGTCAGCAATAAAGGAATGAATTAACTTCATGTATATGGGGTGCTTTTTAGCTATTGCCTCAAGCGCCTTCTTTTTGCGAGAAGCAGCAGCATCAAAGGAAGTTTCTCCAGAGTGGAAAACAAAGGTATCGAGCGCGTGAACATTCCTCCATCCTTTTTCTTGCGCTCGCATACAGAAATCGTTTTCCTCACCATAGCCTTTCCCGAAAGTTTCTTCATCAAATAAACCAATTTCGTCTAGAGCGCTTCTGCGGATGTACATGCAAAAGCCAACGCCCGTGGGAACGTCTACCGATAGGTTGGAATTTACGGTAGCCGCCAAGTTGTCGACGGCCTCGTAAGGAAGATGAAAAGGGGCAGAATTATCACGACAATAATGCGGATAGCTGCATATAGTCCCATTGTTCGTGAACGGCGTAACTGTCGCGACCTTCTCCTTAAGGGCATGACTGCGAATGCGATCGAGCCAGTTGTTAAAAACTAAAGTGTCGCTATTTAAGAGCAAAACATCGCGTTTTGGATGAAGTTGCATTCCGCGATTGACGGTTTTGACAAATCCGAGATTGGTCTCATTTCGCAGAAACGTGAAAAGACCGTATGTTGACAATAATTCAAGGTCTCGCACCAATGCTTCATCGGGAGAGCCATCGTCAATCAGAATCAGTTCAAATTCTGTTTCATTCTTTGAAAGTAGAACGGAGGCGATGCATGCAAGCGTATCGGAATGGCCTTTATATACGGGCACAATAATATCAACATCCGGCTCATGGTTTCTGGGGCTACGTGCATCGCGAATTTGCTCAAATAATGATAAATTCGGTGCGGATGGGCGATAGGATGGTGCCGAAGGTGTCGACTGATTAGTAATTTCGTCGCGGCGCAGCTGTTGGCGATAGTTACGACGACGACCGGGCGAAAACGGATGGCGGGCAGCTGCACAGAGGTTTAAGATAAGTCTCGAAAAAGAAGAAAGCCGTTGGGAAAAATCAATGGGAGAAATGGGGTTCGGAACGATATATGTCATTGGTAGTTTGGTGCCTTATTAGGTTTCAAGCAATGCGGGCAGGTGACGGATGCCTACAAACGACAATCAATTACTTCGGCTTTTGAGCATCGAGAGGGTGCCTCATGGCGAAAAAAGGGGCGTGTTTTATGCACAGATCCAACACGAGATTTTCAGGTTTGCAAAATGTTTGCACCGGAAAACCGTCGTTTTTAACCGAATGTTATCAGACTGGGACCGTTCAGTGCTGGAGCAAGCTTTCTAGGTATTTCTTATATTCCGATTGCTGTAGCATCCTAGTTAGATCTACCAACTCCTCAGTGCCAATAAACCCCATTCGAAACGCGACTTCCTCTGGGCAAGCAATCCGAAATCCTTGCCGTTTCTCAAGTGCACGGACGAAATTTGTCGCTTCGCAAAGGGAATCGGGTGTGCCAGTGTCGAGCCAGGCATAACCGCGCCCAAGTTTTTCCACGCGAAGCGCCCCCATTTCTAAATAGACGCGGTTTACATCCGTTATTTCAAGCTCGCCGCGCGCTGATGGCTTGAGGCTAGCTGCAATTTCCACCACGCGATGATCGTAGAAATAAAGTCCTGTAACGGCCCATTTAGAACGTGGGGCTTTTGGCTTTTCTTTGATAGAGAGTGGGCGCCCATCGCCGTCAAGCTCGATTACACCGTACCGTTCCGGATCATCAACTGTGTATGCGAAGACAGTGGCGCCAGACCTACGGTTTGCAGCGTGCTGCAGAATGTCGGTAAGTCCGTGACCGAAAAAAATGTTGTCACCCAAGATGAGGGCGGAGTTCTCCTGTCCCACGAAGTCGCGGCCGATAATATAAGCTTGGGCGAGCCCCTCCGGTTTAGGTTGTTCCGCGTAGCTAAATCGTATCCCCCACTGAGCACCGCTGCCCAAGAGACGACGGAAGAGAGGGAGATCCTCGGGCGTTGAAATTACAAGGATGTCACGTATACCCGCCAACATCAAAGTTGTCAGCGGATAGTAGATCATTGGCTTGTCGTAAACGGGTAGCAACTGCTTTGAAACTACAAGCGTTGATGGATAAAGCCTTGTTCCTTTACCACCCGCGAGAATAATTCCCTTCAAGACTCCTTCCCCAGATCTCTTTCCAAAACCGTAATAACCCTATCCTACACTGCAAAGTTGTGCAACGCATTGCTTAAGGCTACCGGGCCATGCCGGAAGGCGTACGCCGAATCTTGTTGCCAATTTTTCACAATCAAGCCGCGAGTTAGGGGGGCGGCGAGCAGGAGTCGGATATTCAGACGTACTGATAGCTCTAACTGGCACTGAGCGCCACCCGTACTCAGCGGCTGTGCGGACAGCAAACTCGGCAAGTTCATGCCATGTTGCAGCTCGTGCACCGGCAGCGTGATAGATCCCCCACGGACTGCCGTCACCGCCGGTGGATAATCGACGGGCAATGGAGAGAATTGCCGACGCGAGATCCGGTGCATAAGTTGGATTACCGTACTGATCGGCAACAACTCTGATCTCCGAACGCTCCCTCGCGAGGTGAAGGATTGTCTTAACGAAATTATGTCCGTGAGGACTGTATAACCAAGACGTTCTCAAAATAATGTGTCTCAGATTGGCTGTCATGACCGACATCTCGCCGGCCAACTTCGAGCGACCATAGGTATTCTGGGGATTTGGCAAATCCATTTCTGAATAGGTACCTTCCTTGGCGCCATCAAAGACGTAATCCGTTGAAATATGAATCAATGGAAGTTCGTATTGAGCTGTTATCTGCGCAAGGAGTTTTGCCCCCTCGCAGTTGATGGCATGTGCCAATCCAGGCTCAGCTTCGGCGCGATCAACTGCCGTGTAAGCAGCTGTGTTAACCACGAGTGTTGGTCGGATGTCGTCAACTGCACGAAGGAGAGAGGCCCTATCCAGCAGGTCTAGCTCCGGCCTGCCCAGCGCAACTAGATCTACGTCTTTTTCATATGCAGCCGCAGCCACCAATGAGCGCGCAAGTTGCCCTTGGGCTCCAACTACTAGCACTTTCATGCGGGATACCTGACTTAACTCGCGGTAACCGGCTCGAGCAATCCAAGTCGCTCGCCTTGGTAGACGCGCTGGCGTAATGGTTGCCACCAATCTCGATTCTCAAGGTACCAGCGCACCGTCTTGGCGAGGCCGGTCTCGAAACTTTCCTGGGCCCGCCAACCCAATTCTCGCTCGAGTTTCGAGCAGTCGATCGCGTAGCGCAGATCGTGGCCGGGACGATCAGGGACGAATGTGATGAGGAGGCGGCGGCTAGTGGCGACCGGAACCAGCTCATCGAGTATGTCGCAAATGGATTCGACCACCTTTAAGTTTGTCCGCTCACTGCGTCCACCGATGTTATACTTCTCGCCAGGTCGCCCTTTCTCGATAATGAACTCTAAGGCTCTAATATGATCGTCCACGTAGAGCCAATCGCGAACGTTTAGGCCATTCCCGTACACGGGAAGCGGCTTCTCTTCCAGTCCGTTGAGGATCATCAAAGGAATGAGCTTTTCTGGAAACTGGTACGGTCCATAATTATTGGAGCAATTCGTTATGATGACCGGCAAGCCATAGGTACGGAACCAAGCGTGAGCAAGATGATCAGCCGCCGCCTTGCTGGCCGAATAGGGAGACGACGGATCGTAAGGGGTCGTTTCAGTGAAGAAGCCGGTTGGCCCGAGTGAGCCATAGACCTCATCTGTCGAGACCTGCACGAATCTAAACCTATCGCGTCGCGAGGGAGGCAGGCTCATCCAGTAGGCGCGAGAAGCCTCGAGAAGAACGTGCGTTCCGACCACATTTGTGCGAATAAATGCATCGGAGTGATTGATGGAGCGGTCGACGTGACTTTCGGCTGCGAAGTGCAGCACGACATCGGGCTCAGTTTCACGAAAAATGCTGTCTACGACCGATCGGTCGCAGATGTCAGCTTTGATGAAAATGTAGCGGGGGTCTGAGACCACTGGCCCCAGCGAGGCAAGATTCGCGGCGTAGGTCAGCTTGTCGACGTTAACCAGACGGCGAACGCGCGTAGTTGGTTGGCTGAGAAAATGCCGACAGGCTGCAGAACCGATGAAGCCGGCCCCGCCGGTGACAAGCAGCCTCATTCTCCCATCCCCCTTGCTCCGTAAGCAACCCCTCGATGACAACTCCAACACGCCCCACTAGTCAAGACCACCAACTGCCAATTTGCCCGGGTACGGATGGTACAGGCAGCTCCGCGAAGATTTGCAACCATCAGGATCAGCTGCCCCCTGCTGGTATAGCTGTGGGATCGTTTGGTCAATCTGGACGGATAATGGGGTGCGGAAACATGGCGCTCACGGTGGGCTCAGTTCTAAGCGGAGGCGTTCAAGAGCACCCCCGGACTTGCCCGCCCACGGCCGGACCTCACTAAGCTGCGCGAGCCGCGGCCCGATCTGAAATCGATCGTCACGGCGCCGCCGGTTCTTCAAGAGAACGTTTGAACTTCCAACAGAGGGACAACTCATGGGCTACGATCTTGTCCTCATCGGCGGCCGGGTTATCGACCCGTCCCAAGGGATCGATAAGGTAACGAAAGTCGCCTTTGCCAACGGCCGCGTGGCGGCAATTGGTGATGATGTGGAAACGGGGGGGGCCGCGGATGTCCGCGATGTGTCCGGCTATATTGTTTCCCCCGGCCTGATCGACCTTCACACGCACGTTTACTGGGGTGGAACGTCGCTTGGCATCGACGCCGAGGAATTCTGCCGGATGAGTGGCGTGACCACCTCCGTCGACACCGGCAGTGCCGGTCCGGGCAACTTCATGGGCTTCCGCAAGCACGTGATCGAGCGGAGCCAGGTGCGTATCTTAGCCTACCTGCACGTGTCGTTCGCCGGCATCTATGCTTTCAGCCACAATGTGATGGTCGGCGAGAGCGAGGAAATGCGGCTGATGGCGCCGCTGGACGCGGTGGAGGTCGCGGACGCCAACCGCGATCTCATTGTTGGCATCAAGGTGCGCGTCGGCCGCCACGCATCCGGAACTTCGGGACTTGAGCCGCTGAAAATCGCGCTTCAGGTGGCGGACCAAGTGAACATGCCGTTGATGGCGCACATCGACCATCCGCCGCCGAGCTACGAGGAGGTGCTCGATCTTCTGCGGCCCGGAGATATTTTGACTCACTCATTCCGGCCGTTCCCGAATGCGCCTATCGATGGCCGTGGCAAGATCAAGCCGGCGGTGCTTCGTGCCCGCGAACGCGGCGTGATCTTCGATATTGGCCACGGTAAAGGTTCCTTCGCGTTCAAGACCGCGCGGGCGATGCTGGCCAATGGTTTTGAGCCGGATGTGATTTCCTCCGACGTCCACACGCTATGCATCCAAGGGCCGGCTTTCGATCAGGTCACCACGCTCTCGAAATTCCTTTGCTTAGGCATGCCGCTCGATCGTGTTATCGCGGCATCGACAGTGAACGCAGCCAAGGCGCTGCAGCGTGAGGAGCTGGGGACGTTGAAGGTCGGCGCCGTGGGGGACGCAACAATTCTCTCCATCCGCGAAGGTTCATTCGATTATGTGGACGTGAAGGGCGAGCATCTAATCGGCGACAAGCGTATTGTCTCCGAAGGCGTGGTCGTGGGTGGAAAGTGGTGGCACCCGCAAATGGTCGGTGCGTTCAAGGCAAAGGAGCTTGCCTAGCGGAAACCCCGACGAAATTATCACCGGTTTAAGCCGGACGGGTTCTGGATTTGCGCAAAGGCGGGTATTGGCGTTCAAGCCGATACCTTCCTTTGAAGTTTGCCAGGCGTCAGCTCTGACGCGCGTGTCACCCAAACTCAGCAATTCTCGATGCGGCTACAAAGTACAACGTCCCCAGTCACGTCGCTTTGAAAAGAAAGCGGAAAAAGGCCTGTTTCGGAATGAGATCGATGACGCGCGCGAGAAGGGCGATTACCGCTATCGCGAAAATGAGGCGGCCCACAAAAACACTCGTGAGATCTGCCCCGAGTGCGACAACCAACAGCGTGTCCTCGATGAGGCTGTGAGCCAGGCCCATGAAGGATGTCGAAAGGAAAATATCCCGTGGCTCTAAATGGCCCTTGCGTGCTTCCTCGATGATAAGTCCGCCACCGTAGGCAAGGCCGAGCAGAAGGCCCACCATCGTCAGCGGCGTCGCGGCTGCACCAATGCCAGCGATGCGCAGAACAGGCGCGAGGGCTTTTGTGAGCCAGTCCATCAGGCCCGTCTTCCTCAGCACTTTCATGACGACAACGAGGCCGAGGAGGATGACGAACATCCATAAGAGCGCCTCGGCCGTCTCCCAGACGAACGCAAACCAACTCGTATCCTTGCTCGCCGGCACCCAGTGTGGAGCGACAGGTGTTTGCAGCCATCCTGTGGCTTCGAACAGGGTGTGGAGCAGAAAGGCGTAGAACAGTCCGCCCACGAGGCGAAGCAACGACGTGGCAATGAGGCTCGGGCCAGCTTTCTGCACGATCCGCTGCTCGACCGGCATGGCGTGAGCGAAAAGAAAAAGTGACGACGCAATTGTCACTTGGGCCGTAGTCAGCGAATCCACTGGGACGAGGGAATAGATTGCGACGGCTCCAGCCCAAATCCCGACGAATATGCTGGCCAGCCACGCGAACCCGAGCTCAGGGGGCAAGCCCACCATGACCATCAGGGGCGCGAACAGGGGAGCAAGGAGATCGATAAGACCGAGCTCGACAGCCACGCGGCTGAGGACCATGACCGGCAGGACGATCCTGATGAGTAACCAATAAAGCCTCAGGGTGTCGCGCAAAGTCGTCGAGACATCCTGAAAGCTCAGCATGTGGTGGGCTCCAATCTGGGAGTAGGTCGACTTGCGCTCGAACCGGCGGACCCGACGAGGCTGAATTTCGGAATAGCGCCGAAAGGCCTGAAATTTGGGCCAATCGAAGCCAGTTCCGCGATTTCCTTTTCTACTCGAAAAGAACGCCCGCCACGGATGTGACGGGCGTTCCGAAGCGCTTGCAGATTTGAATTACTTCGAAACCTTGTCGATGAACCGGCTGTCGAAGGTCTTCTTCAGGTCGATTTTGTTGAGATCGATGCTCTCATCGAACGACAGCAGCGCTGCCGCACCCTTCATCCCTTCCTCGGTGATCTTCCCAGTCCGGGAGTAGATGGGAAGGGAGTTAGCCACTGCCTGCACGTACATCTCGCGATCGCCGAGATAGTAGCTCTCGGGGACAACTGCCGCGACTTCCTCCGCGGAAGCATTGGCCATCCACTGCAGGCCCTTGTAGAAGGCGTTCACGAGTGCCTGAACGGTGTTGGGATACTTCTCGGCAAACTCAGGCTTCAGATACAGCACAGCGGCAGGTGAGGGCGCGCCGAAGAGGTCGATCGTATCTTTCTCCGAACGGGTATCGACGAGGACCTTCAGCCCAACCTTCTTTTCGACCATCGAGATCGCAGGGTCGATGTTGGAAATGGCGTCGATCTCGCCTTTCTCCATCGCCGCGACGGCCGTGGAGCTGGCGCCCACACCGATGATCGACACATCACGCGGGGAAAGCCCGGCCTTGCTCAGGGCGTAGTTGACGATGTTGTGGGTCGACGAGCCCGGTGCCGTCACGCCGATCTTGAGGCCCTTGAGATCGGCCACCGAATTGACCTTGTCGGCAAGGTCCTTCCGCACACCGAGCACGATGCCCGGGAAACGACCAAGCTCGATCACGGCAACCAGATCCTGGCCTTTGGCCTGCATGCGGATCGTGTGCTCATAGGCACCCGTCACCACATCGACCGAGCCACCCATCAGCGCCTGAAGGCTCTTGGAGCCGCCCTGGAAATCCTGAATGGTGACGTTGAGCCCTTCTTCCTTGAAGAAACCCTTCGCCTCGGTCACCGTCAGCGGCAGGTAGTAGAGCGCCGGCTTGCCGCCCACGCCGAGCGTGACGTCCTTCTTTTCCGGCTCCGCAAGAGCAGGACCGGAAATGGCAAGCGCGCATAGCACGGCGCCTGCCAACGCTTTCCGCAGATACTTCATTTGTTTGCTCCTCCTTGAACTTAACCCTGTGTTGTTCCCGTGACCGCCGGTGCCGGACGCCACACCAGGAGGCGCCGCTCGCACATGGTGACGATGCCGTCGATGAGTACAACAAAGATCATCAGTACCAGCATGCCGCTGAAAACGCCGGTGACATCGAAGACGCCTTCAGCTTGCGCAATGCGGTAGCCGAGCCCGGCGGACGAGCCGAGATATTCGCCAACGACCGCGCCGATCAGCGCGAAGCCCACGGAGGTGTGCAGAGAGGAGAACACCCACGAGAGAGCGGAAGGCAGATAAACGTGCCGAAGCAGCTGGCGATCGTTCATGCCAAGCATGCGCGCATTGGCCAAAACCGTGGGGCTCACCTCCTTCACGCCCTGGTAGACGTTGAAGAACACGATGAAGAAAACGAGCGTAAAGCCGAGGGCAACCTTCGACCAAATGCCGAGGCCGAACCAGAGCGCGAAGATCGGTGCAAGGACGACGCGGGGTAACGCATTCGCTGCCTGCACGAATGGATCGAGGACCGCTGCCAGAAGCTCGCGGCGTGCAAACCAGAAGCCCAACCCGATGCCGCTCACCACGCCAATAAAGAACGCAAGGGCCGTCTCAAGCAGCGTGATGTAAAGGTCGTACCACATTTGATAGGTGGTGATGTCCTCGGCCGTGCGGCGGAGAACGTCGATCGGCGTCGAGAAGAAGAAGGGGTCAAGCAGCGGCTTCTGCGGCGCCGGCACGGTCGTCAGCAGATGCCAAGCGACCAGTGCGCCGACCGCGGTGAGGATACGCAGGGTAATGATTTTGTTGCGGTTCATGCCTGGTCCTCAGTCCTGTACGCCTTGATGACTTCCTTCTTCAAAGTCTGCCAAATCTCCTTATGGATGGCGCCAAACTCGGGTGTATGGCGCACCTCAGCCGGGTCCCGCGGGCGCTCCAGCCCAACTTCGTAATTGCCGATGATGCGGGACTCTGGCCCGGCCGCCATCACCACCACGCGGTCAGCCAACGAGATCGCCTCCTCAAGGTCGTGGGTGACGAACATCACCGCCTTGCGGTCGCGCGACCAAAGGTCGAGCAACAACTCGCCCATGATGGTGCGCGTTTGCGCATCGAGCGGGCCGAACGGCTCGTCCATCAACAGGATCTTGGGATCGAGGATGAGGACCTGCGCCAGACCGACGCGCTTGCGTTGACCGCCGGAGAGCTGGTGCGGGTATCGGTTCAGAAAGGCGCTCAGGCCGACGCGGCCCAGCCAATCCGCAGCACGCTCCCGGGCTTCGGCCGCCGGCGTGCCGTTCACCTCGAGCGCGATGGCGACGTTCTCCAAGGCCGTCTTCCAAGGCATGAGGGCATCGGCCTGGAAGAGATAGCCCGCCTTGCGGTTTATGCCTTTGAGCTGGGTGCCGAAGATCTTGCACTGGCCGGCAGATGGCGTGAGCAGGCCCGCCGCTACGTTCAGCAATGTGGATTTGCCACATCCCGTCGGACCGACGATGGCCACGAACTCACCGTCGCGCACGTCCAGGTTGGCGTCTGCCACGGCCGTGTAGCTTTGGCCCGACCGATCCCGGAAAGTGATCCGAATGTCACGCAATGAGACCGCCAGCTCGGACGCTGGCTGTTGCGACACACTCTGGGCAGCCGGGTTGTCTTCACGCCCGACCAGTAACGGTTGTCCCATTCCTTTCTCCCCACCGCGCTGGGCGCTCATACCCCTTCCTAGTCGCAAGGATGCATACTGTCACGTCAGTTTGCCCGATTTCGCCCCGATATAGCCTAGCCTTTGGGCGCGGGGCCAGCCACGCATCCAAGGTATTGCGGTAGGAACGACTGCCACCTTCCGCCGCACAATGAGGTTTTGACCGCAGTCTCCGCGCCGGGCTGTCACTTTACCGGGCGGGTATCAGCCACGGGGCTTCGCTGAAGTGGCGCTTCTCAAAGGCTTCGATGGCTTCTGATTGAGCCAGGGTCAGGCCAACCTCGTCCAGCCCTTCAAGCAGCATGCGGCGGCGATGGGGCTCGATGGAGAAGGGGAAGGGGCCGAGGCTGCCGGCCGCAACGGTCTGCTCAAAAAGATCGACGGTGAATTCCTTTTGAGGAGCTGTTTCCGTGACGCGCGCCAGGGCCTCAATTGTTTCCCGCGGGAGAACGACGGGCAACATCCCGTTCTTGAAGCAGTTCGCATAGAGAATATCGGAAAAGCTCTCCGCCAGGACGCAGCGAAAGCCGTAGTCGCGCAAAGCCCATACGGCGTGCTCGCGCGAGGAGCCGCAGCCGAAATTCCTGCCGGCGATCAGGATCCCGGCGCCCGCATGCTCAGGCTTGTTGAGCGGGAATTCAGCGGCGTTGGGATTGTATTCAGGATACCGATCGCGTGCGAACAGGTACTTGCCGAGGCCGGTCGTTTCCAGCGTCTTGCAGAACTGCGCTGGGAAAAGCATGTCAGTGTCGATGTCGTCGAGAAGCACCGCGACAGCGCGCGACTTCAGAATGGTGAACGGTTCCATCAGCGTGCCTCAGAGATAGTCGCGGACATCAACGATCCGGCCGGCGAGGGCGGCAGCAGCGGCCATCGCCGGGCTCATGAGATGGGTGCGGGCACCGGGCCCCTGGCGGCCTTCGAAATTCCGGTTTGAGGTCGAGGCGCACCGCTTTCCGGGCTCGACCTGGTCACCGTTGACGGCGACGCACATCGAGCAGCCCGGCAGGCGCCATTCGAATCCTGATTCCTGGAAGATGCGGTCGAGACCTTCTTCCTCGGCCGCTTTGCGTACGAGGCCTGATCCGGGAACGACGATCGCCCGGACGCCGTCGGCGACGCGCCCCTTTCGGGCGACTTCTGCCGCAGCACGCAGGTCTTCGAGCCGCGAGTTGGTGCAGGAGCCGATAAAGACCCGGTCGATCTTAATGTCCGTGAACGGGGTGCCCGGCTCGAGAGCCATGTAGGAAAGGGCGCGGGAGATGGCCGCTGCCTCGGCTTCCGTTGCGGCATCCTCGGGGCGGGGCACACGGCCGGTGACAATGTCGCCCTGCGACGGACGAGTTCCCCACGTCACCCAGGGGCCGAGAGCGGAAGCGTCGATCGTTACTGAGCGATCGAAGTGAGCGCCTTCGTCGCTCCGAAGTGTCGACCAGTACTTAACGGCAGCGTCCCACGCGCTGCCCTTGGGGGCCATGGGCCGGCTTTTCAGCCAGGCGAATGTCGTCTCATCCGGTGCCACAAGGCCCGCCCGCGCGCCGGCCTCAATGGACATGTTGCACAGCGTCATCCGGCCTTCCATCGAGAGGCCCTTAACGGTCGTGCCGCAATACTCGATGACGTGCCCCGTTGCGCCGTGCGGCCCAAGCTTGGCCATAATGGCAAGAGCGAGATCCTTGGCTGTCACGCCGCGCGGAAGCTCGCCGTTGATCTCGACCCTTAGGTTTTTCGATCGGACCTGCACCAGTGTCTGCGTAGCGAGCACGTGCTCGACCTCACTTGTGCCGATGCCGAAGGCGAGTGCGCCGAAGGCTCCGTGCGTTGAAGTGTGGCTGTCTCCGCAGACGATGGTGGTGCCGGGGAGAGTGAATCCTTGCTCCGGTCCGATGACGTGAACAATGCCCTGCCGCACGTCGTCGAAGGGAATGTATGTGATGCCGAACTCGGCGCAGTTCGCCTGCAGGGTCTTCACCTGCATCCGGCTGCCGGGATCCGACAATGGAAGAGTGCGGCAGCCGACGGTCGGCACGCCGTGGTCAGCCACCGCAAGTGTCAGCTCCGGGCGCCGCACTTTGCGGCCCGTCTTACGGAGGGCAGCAAAAGCCTGCGGGCTGGTGATCTCGTAGGCAAGGTGCCGGTCAATGTAGAGAAGAGTTGATCCGTCGGGGCGCTCCTCCACGACGTGAGCATCCCAGATCTTCTCGTAAAGTGTGCGCGGCACGTTCGAATTCCGTGTGAACATCACGGCTCCAAGTTACGGATACCGGGCGCTCGCATAGCATGCATCGGTCGAATGATCCATTCCGGCTATGACAGGCACGTCTTCCCCTTACGAGAGCGTGATTTTCTATGCGTGGCAGTGCAAATTGGGCACTCCAAGCCCGGAAATTTTAGTCAGCCGGTCAACAATACAAATTGAGATCTTGTCCCAAACGCCAGCATAAGTTTAGGTGCTGGTCGGAGGGTTGCTAAGGCGGAACCAGCGGAACACTTCGGGGGAGCCATGAAACTTGTTCATTCCACAGCGCTCTGCGCCTTGATCGCTGCGGCCAGCATGACGTGGGCAATGTCCCTGGCGCGCGCGCAAGGTATGTGGAACGGCAATACCCCGGTCTTTCAAAGCGATATCGAGCGGCTGGAACGGCAACTCGAGGCGGAGCGGGCGGAGCGCCGCCAGCAATATAATGTCGTCTATCCCAAGTTCATGGATGGGGGCGAGAAGCCCGACATCAAGCCGGTCGAACCGCCAATCGTCTATTTGGAGAAGAATGAGCCGCCGGGGATCATCATCGTCGACACCGGTGGGCGGAAGCTTTACTACACGCTCCCCGGTAAGCGGGCCTACGCCTACCCGATTTCCGTTGGGCGAGAGGGGTTCACGTGGACAGGTACGGAGCGCATCAGCCGCATCGTTTCCTGGCCGTCGTGGACGCCGCCGCCGGAGATGCACCGCCGCCAGCCCGGCTTGCCGATCACGGTTTCAGGCGGCATCCGCAACCCGCTCGGAGCGAAGGCGCTTTATCTGGGCAACACGCTTTATCGCATTCACGGCACGAACAATCCGCGCTCGATCGGCCGGGCATCATCGTCAGGCTGCTTCCGGATGATGAACGAGCACGTGGTTCATCTGGCCACGCTGGCGCGTGTTGGTACTGTGGTGCGTGTTGTCCCGAATTACTCAGGCGTGAGCGAGACGGCCCCGCTGTCTTCGCTGCTGTCGATGTTCACCTCAGACAGTGACGAGAAGCCGACCAAGGGTAGGAGCAAGAAGAATTAGGAGCCTGAAGACCCAGCGATACGTTCTTTTTAAGCTCGCTGGGTCGCTTGATGCTTTAATGGAACGTCCGCCGGCGACAATCGTCTGCACGTTTGCAGGCGAGAGACATCAGCCGAATTCAAAGCGCGCTTCCCCATAGGAGCTAAGCCTGCACCCCACGCAAGCCTCACCGACGAGGATGTCGATCACGTGAGGCCGTTCGGCAGGCGGTTACAGCCAGTGGGTTGCGGCTACTCGGTACCCGGTGATCGGGGAAGATCCCGCTCATCAATTTCTGGTCTGCTGTTGCGTCAGGGTATTGTCGCCACAATTGCCCCCCGGTCTGCCCATCCGATCGGCCGCGAATCTGATTAAATCGACGGGGCGCAAATCAATCGGGAGTTTCAACAATGCCAGTCACGTTCGAGCACATCGAGGAGCTGAAGAAGCGTTCTGCCGAAAACAAAAATGCTCCCGTTGAGCAGCGGAGCTACCTTGCCCTCGAACTCATCGCCGACGCCCTGATCCTGACGCTCGAGCAGGAGCTGGACGAAGATCTTGCTGATGAATACGAAGAAGAGGAGGCTGAGGAAGAGGAAGAGGCTGACGAGGCAGGGGAATAGGACACCTAACTTGGATTGTTATGCGGGCACGCGCATTACGGCGTTCGTGCCCGCATTTCGTCTTGGTGATACGTTTTCCATATCACTGGCTGAAGTGCGAATTTCCATGCCTCTCTCGTCGGCTCAACGCTCTTTCGGAAGCTCGCAGTCGACAGGAATGCTAGTATTGCTCCGCAGAGCAGGTGGCGTGGGAAAATCAGGAATTCGCAGTGACTGTCACGATCTACCACAATCCGGCGTGTGGAACGTCCCGTAAGACATTGGCCCTCATCCGGGAAGCTGGAGAAGAACCGGAAATCATCGAGTATCTGAAAACGCCGCCGTCCCGGGATAAACTTCGCGAATTGATCCGAGCGATGGGCATCACTCCGCGTCAGTTGCTGCGGCTTAGGGGGACGCCTTACGATGAGCTCGGTCTCGACGATCCGAAGTGGACCGACGACGAAATCATCACGTTGATGACGAAGCACCCGATCCTGATCGAGCGCCCCATTGTCGTGACGCCCCTGGGCGTCAGGCTCTGCCGACCGCCCGAGCGCGTCCTTGAAATTTTGCCGAAACGCTAATAGCTGCGAGGTTTTCCTGGCAGCTTTGCATTCTCCGCACAACGTAGTTTGCGAGCCCGAAGCTGGACAGAACCATCCCCGGGGCTAAACATGTCTCGCGAGCCAGCTTGCCAATTGGGCGCTTGAACTGCGGAGAAGAGACATGGGCCAGAACGGGAGCCGGGGAACAAGCCCGGCCACGAATCCACCCCGCGTATCCCTGATCAATCCGAACCCGTTCACGACGCGGCCTGAAATCGAGGGGACCTTCGGCGTGGTCGCTTCCACCCATTGGATCGCCACTGCTGTCGGCATGGGTATTCTCGAAAAAGGTGGAAATGCCTTCGATGCCGGCGTCGCGACAGCATTTACCCTGCAGGTCGTCGAACCGCATCTCAACGGCCCTGGCGGCGACGTGCCAGCCATTCTCTACGACAAGCGCAAAGGCGAACCTGAGGTGATCTGCGGGCAGGGACCTGCACCCGCGGGGGCGACAATCGCTCATTACCGCGACCACCTGGGGCTCGACATGGTACCTGGTACCGGGCTGCTCGCTGCCTGCATTCCCGGTACGTTCCCGACGTATATGATGATCCTGCGCGACTACGGCACCATGCGTCTGCGTGATGTGCTGGAGCCTGCGATCGACTACGCCCTGAACGGCCATCCCCTTGCCGAGCGCGCCTCGGCGACCATCGCGACTGTGGCCGACCTGTTCAGAGAGCATTGGCCAACGTCGGCCGAGGTTTTCTTGCCAGGTGGAAACGTTCCGGAGCCTTCGACAATTTTCAAAAACAAGCGCCTCGCTGAAACCTACATGCGCATTCTCTCTGAGGCGGAGGCCGGAGGCGGAGGGCGTGAGGCGGAAATAGAAAGGGCCACGCGCGCCTGGAGCGAGGGCTTCGTCGCCGAGGCCATCGATCGTTTCTGCCGCACGCAAGAAGTGATGGACGTTAGCGGCCGGCCGCATCGTGGTGTGCTGACTGGCGAGGACATGGCGCGCTGGCAGCCGCGAAAAGAAGCTCCGCTTCATTACGATTACGGTCGCTTCCGCGTTTTCAAGCCAGGACCGTGGATCCAAGGGCCGGTACTATTGCAGATGCTCGCGCTGCTTGAAGGCTACGGCTTCGACAAGATCGATCCGACCGACGCGGATTTCATCCATCTCTGGATCGAGGCTGCGAAGCTCGCCTATGCCGACCGCGAGGCCTTCTACGGAGATCCGGATTTCGTGGACGTTCCGCTCGAAACGTTGCTTTCGAAAGCCTACAACGCGGAGCGCCGGAAACTCATCAATCCGAATTTCGCTTCTCTCGAGCAGCGGCCCGGCCAAATTGCCGGCTTCGGCGGCAAGGTGATCGTCAAGAGCGTCGCGGAAGGAAGGGCGGCCGTTTCGGCGGCCGGAGCTGGCGAACCAACGGTCGGGCGTTTGGGTGAAGTTCGCGGCGATACCGTCCACGTCGACGTCATCGACCGGCACGGAAACATGTTTTCTGCGACGCCGTCAGGTGGCTGGCTGCAGTCCTCGCCTGTTATTCCGGAGCTGGGCTTTCCGCTCGGCACGCGCGCGCAAATGTTCTGGCTGGAGGAGGGGCTGCCCGCCTCGTTGGCCCCCGGCAAGCGGCCACGCTCGACGCTTTCCGTCGGCATGGCTTTCCGTGATGGCGAGCCGTACCTTATCTGGGGCACGCCGGGCGGTGATCAGCAGGATCAATGGAACTGCCAGTTCTTTCTGCGGCATGTGCATGCCGGTTTGAACCTGCAGGAGGCAATCGACGCGCCAGCGTGGCACATCGAGCATTTCCCCATATCGTTCTGGCCAAGGACGGCGCGTCCGGGCGTGGTCGTGGTGGAGGATCGGCTGCCCGCGAGGACGATCGCCGAGCTGCGCCGCCGCGGGCACATCGTCGAGATAAGCGGAAGCTGGACGGAGGGCCGGCTGACGGCAGCGAGCCAGGAAGGCGTGCGCCGCAAGGCGGCCGCGAATCCGCGCGGAATGCAGGGTTACGCCGCGGGTCGCTAAAGTTAGAATTGCGCGTTTCTCGCGCATGAGGCGAGGTTGCTCATGACGTGGTCGATCATCGCTCGCGATGAGGCGACAGGGCGCGTCGGCATCATCGCGGCAAGCCGCTTTTTCGCGATTGGCGCTGTCGTGCCGTATATCAAGACCGGCGTCGGCGCAGTTGCAACGCAAGCGTTTATCAATCCGTACTACGGCCCACGAGGCTTGGCCCTCTTGGAGGCAGGGCTTTCCGCGCAGGACGCCGTCAATACGTTGACGGCTGAGGATGATGGCCGCGAACACCGCCAGGTCCACGTCATGGATCGGGAAGGGCGGTTTGCGGCGTTTACCGGGGCGGCCTGCATCGGCTGGTGCGGGCATGAAATTCGGCCGAATTTGTCGGTTGCTGGCAACATCCTCGCTGGGCCCGGTGTGATCGAAGCGACTATTGCCTATTACGAGGCCAACCTGAACCAGCCCTTCGCCCGCCGGCTGATCGGTGCCATGCAGGCTGGCGAAGCTGCTGGCGGGGATAGTCGGGGAAAGCAGTCGGCTGCCTTGCTGATCCACGATCAAGAAGAGTATCCGCTGCTCGACATTCGCGTCGACGACCATCCTGATCCGCTCAAGGAACTGGCGCGTCTGGAAGTAGTAGCCCGGCAGCGCTGGGTGCATTTCCGCCGACTTATGCCGAGCAAGGCGAATCCAAGCGGCCTCGCTGATCAACCGGATTTGGAAGATCGGATCGCGGCTTCCATTGCCGAGGGCTATGAATGATGCGAGAGTTTCTGGCGGAGGAAACAGCCTGAAGGACAGCAGCGATGACACACGCCACGACCCGTGACCGCGTGCACTTCCTGTTTCTGAACGTGGGCCATTTTCTCGACCATCTGCTCACGCTTGTTTTTGCGACGGTCGCGGCGCTGGCGCTCACGCGGGAGTGGGGCTTGAGCTATTCCGAGCTGGTCCCTTATGCGACGCCTGGTTTCATCGCTTTTGGCGTGTTTTCGCTGCCGGCTGGCTGGCTTGCCGACAAATGGAGCCGCGAAGGTATGATGGCGGTGTTTTTCGTCGGCATTGGGCTGGCATCCATTGCCACTGGTTTCGCGCGAACGCCGCTCGAGATCGGCATAGGTTTGTTCGTGGTCGGCGTATTCGCGGCCATCTACCATCCGGTAGGTCTCGCCCTCTTGGTTGAGCGCGCGTCCAAGACAGGCACCGGAATGGCCATCGGCATCAATGGTGTTTGGGGCAATCTCGGCGTTGCGAGCGCTGCGCTCATTACCGGATTTTTCATTGACCACGGCGGCTGGCGGCTCGCTTTCTTCTTCCCTGGCATCGTTTCTGTTCTGATTGGCCTCGGCTACATTTTACTTTTCCGAGCCGATATGCGCCCGGCCAATGGCGGAGGAAAAGGCAAAGCGAAAGGCTCGGCCGAGCCACTGCCGGCGGACCTCAAGGCGCTGCTCATTCGACTTTCGGCGATCATCTTTTTCACGACCGCCGTGTCAGGGATCATTTTTCAATCGACGACGTTCGCCTTGCCGAAGGTTTTCGATGAAAGGCTGGTCGGAATTGCTGACTCCGCGACGTTGATCGGCTGGATGGCGTTTCTCGTCTTCGCCGTTGCATCCATTGCACAAATCATCGTCGGTCGGCTGCTGGATAAGCTTGGTCCTCGGACGGTCTTTATCGGTGCCGCGACCATACAACTTGTATTCTTCTCGCTGATGCCTGGCCTCGTGGACTGGGCCGCGCTTATCGTGGCTTTCGCCTTCATGCTCGGCGCGTTCGGGCAAATTCCCATCAACGATTACATGATTGGGAAACTCGCCCGCTCGGATATGCGCGCGTCGATCTACGGCGTGCGCTACATCGTCAGCTTCGCTGTTTTGGCTGCCGCCTTGCCGCTGATTGCGTGGATCCATCAGGGCTGGGGCTTTGACCTCTTGTTCCGGGTCCTTGCCGCGGCGGCTGGCGCCATCTTGGTAGCTGTCTGGCTGTTGCCCCGGCGTTTACCCGATCCTGAACCTGTGCCTGCGGCGGCTTGAGCAGAAGGAGCAGGGAGCGCGTGCGCGAACGCGACTATGGCGTCGGCCGCGGCTTCCAGATTCCCACGGCGTGTGAAACCCATGCCGCCCCGCGGTCCCAGGTCGTGATCGCCGTCACCAGCCCAATGAAATTGGATGCAGGGCGACAGCGCCATATGTTCGACTTCCGAGCGACTGCCGAACGGGTCGCGCTCACCCTGCACAATCAGCGTCGGAGTTTTCAGGGTTGCAAGATGATCGGTCCGCAGCTGTTCGGGTTTGCCAGGCGGGTGAAAAGGATATCCGACACACACCAGACCTTGGATGGCACCTTCCGCAAGCAGCTCATCGGCGATCATGCTCGCCACGCGTCCACCCATGGACTTTCCGCCGATCAACAGCTTCTGGCCATTGGGAAGCTGAGATCGGATGGTCTCGACTGCGGCCCGAAATTCCGGCGTGAGGGAGTTCGCTCTCGGCGGCGGGCGTCTCTTTCCACCGGTTCGGCGGGCCGCCATGTATGTGAACTCGAACCGGCTGACGGCGATGTTGCGGTCCGCCAGCAATCCGGCCAAGGTTTCAAGGAACGGGCTGGTCATGGCCGCACCCGCACCATGCGCCAATACAATGCGGACAGGCGCGTCCGCAGGTCCGGTGTGAAGAAATTCCGTCATTCAGGGGCAATTCCATGAAAATGTGGATTGCGAATTCCCCAGATGAGGCGAATTGCTGGCCTCATTTCGGCCTTTTATCGCTCTAGAAGGGGAAGAAACTGTAAAAATTCAGGATAATTCATGCGCATACTGGCCGCACTACTGTCCATCATCTTGGCTGCTGCGAGCGTCGGATCGGTTGGAGCGGCGGACGACACGACACCGGCCAAGGAGCTGTTCGGCAGGGTGAAGGCGCCTGCCGCGCTGCCGGCGGCAGCCATCGGCTCATATGCCCGCGGCTGCCTTGCTGGCGGCAAGCAGCTCTCTATTGATGGGCCGGCCTGGCAAGCCATGCGTCTCTCGCGCAACCGCAACTGGGGTCATCCAAGGCTCATAAGCCTTGTCGAGAGATTGGCCAAGGAGGCGCAGAAATACGATCGCTGGCCAGGTCTTCTTGTCGGGGACATCTCCCAGCCGCGCGGCGGGCCCATGCTGACCGGCCATGCCAGCCACCAAATCGGCCTCGATGTGGACATCTGGTTCACGCCGATGCCAGATCGCCGGCTGACCGAGAAGGAGCGCGAAGAGCTTTCGGCCATTTCGATGCTCGGCCCGGACAAGCTGTCCGTCGATCCAAACATCTGGACTGAGAGTCACGTCCGCCTCGTCAAGCGCGCGGCATCCTATCCTGAGGTGGACCGCATTTTCGTGCACCCGGCGATCAAGAAGGCGCTCTGCGAAGGCGCTGACAAGGTGGGCTCCGACCGGAGCTGGCTTCGCAAGGTGCGGCCCTACTGGGGGCACTACTACCATTTCCATATCCGTTTGAGCTGCCCTCCCGGGAATGCGTCGTGCAAGAACCAGCCGGCACCGCCGCCGGGCGATGGCTGCGGCAAGGAGCTCAGCGACTGGCTTGCGTTAATTGCTTCACCGCCTAAGCCCAAGGGGCCACCGCCAAAGCCGAAGCCGCCGATGACTCTTGGTCAGCTGCCTGCCGAGTGCCGGGCCGTGCTGACGGCAGATGCGCCGCCGACGGTCGAAGCGGAGGCGCCGATAAAACCGCCTGTGCCCGTCCCTGCGACGCGGTCAAAGCCGGCGCAATAACAGGCATCACATATTGAGCAGCAAAACGACCCCGAGGACGATCAGGCCAATGCCGATCGCCTCGCGGGAGGCAAGGCTCTGCTTGAACATCTGCCGGGAGACGAGCTGCGCGAACAAGATTTCGACCAGTCCCAAGGTCCGAACCTTGGCCGCAGTCTCCAAGGCGAAGGCCAGAAACCACATCTGCGATGCGAACGCGCCCATGAAGCCGGCCGTCATGGATGGCCGCCATGCATGGAAAATCGCGATCAGGTTCTCGCGCTCGAAGATGAAAAGGTAAGCCGAGAGCGTGATTGTCTGAATAATCAGGCTCAGCGCCAGCGTCGTCGAGGCGGCAACAATGAAATTGTCGGCGCCGAGCGCAACGATAGCTCCGCGAAAAGAGACGGCGGAGAACGCGAATGTCGCGCCAGAGGCAATCCCGAGCGCCGCCGAATGCCACGAGAGCGTGGTGGCTCCCAACTGACGCGGCCAGGACATTATGACAACGCCAATTGTCGCGATGATGATGGCGGTGGCCAGGCCGAACGAAAGCTGATCGCCGAGAAACACGAGACCGAAAACCGCAACGTGAACCGGCTCGGTCTTTGAAAGCGCAATCGTCACCACGAACGAGCGCTCGCGCATTGCGGCGAGCAGCAGCGCAGTCGCGCAAAACTGCGCTATGGCTGCCATGAACGTCCAGGTGAGCATCTCGGAGTTCAGCCGCGGAAACGGCTTACCCGTGGCTAGCAGAGCCAATGCCAGGAAAAGCAATCCAAACGGTAAGCCGAACAGGAAGCGGACGTGCGTGGCGCCGACGGTGCCGACCATGGCCGTCAGCTCCTTCTGCATCGCGTTGCGGAGGGTTTGGCCCCCGGCCGCTACGACAGTGAAAATGGCCCAGAGCCATTCAAACAAGCGTTTTCCCCCGAGTTCACCAAGAGCGCCGCGACTTGCCTCGCCGGCGCGGTCAGGGGTCTAGCAGATCCAAAGGGGGCTTGGCGAGATGCCCGAGAGCCATTTTCGTTAACCCTCGAGCACCCAGCGACCATCCGGCCGGCGGCAGGCGGCGCCTTCGACCGTCTTTTCGCGATCGCCCGAGCGGAGCGTCACGACGATGTGACGGCAGACCTCGCCTTTCGCATTCTTGAAGGAGAAGAGGGGCTTGATGATCCCGCTCAACCGACCATGGGCGCGCTGCCAGACGAAATTGGCGCCATCCGGCACTTCGGTCAGACCGACGTGAAGAGCATTGAGGGTTGCAATCTCGTCGAGATCGCTGAGGGCAAACTTCGCGGCAGGATTATTTATGACCGGGCTGGGCAACTTCCGCAGTTCAGGGCATGTGCAAATGCCGGTGCTGCTGTTGTTCCCATTCGGAACAGCTTCGCCAGCGAGTGCGGCGAAAGGTGCGACGAGCGCCAGCGCGCCCGTAGCAATGCGCAAAACTGCGCGGTCAGGGTGACGCATGATGACTCACTCGAACGCGAACTGACTGGACCCGCTTGGACGGGCCGGGTACTCGTACGACGAAGCAAGGATGCCGCAGGTGGGTTAAGAGGACCTCAACGGCTGTCCCATTGCCCATCGAGATCGTGAGCAGTGAGCATGTCAGACGAAATAAAGCCCAATTATTACACGGGGCCGCAGGCCGGAGATTTCACCGCCGCCGAAGAGCCGTTTGCGCTTTTTGACGAGTGGCTGAAGGAAGCCGCGGCGCATGAGCCAAACGATCCCAATGCCATGGCTCTCGCGACGGTCGATCCGGATGGCCTCCCTAACGTGCGCATGGTGCTGCTGAAGGGTGTTGATGGGCCGGAGCGGCCGGACCGGGGGTTCGTGTTTTTCACCAATTATGAAAGCGCCAAGGGGCGCGAGCTGCTCGCCTCCAAGAAGGCGGCTTTATGCTTCCACTGGAAGAGCCTGCGTCGACAAGTGCGCGTACGGGGGCTGGTGTCGCCTGTTGCGCCGGAGGAGGCGGATGCCTATTTCGCTACACGGCCGCGCGGCAGCCGGATCGGCGCCTGGGCCAGTGCGCAATCCCGGCCGTTGGAGAGCCGGTTTGCGTTGGAGAAGGCGGTAGCCTTCTACACGGCCAAGTATGCTGTCGGAGAGATTCCGCGCCCGCCCTATTGGTCAGGCTTTCGCGTCGTGCCCGTAGAAATGGAATTCTGGCACGATCGGCCCTTCCGCCTACACGATCGGGTGCAGTTTCGCCGAGCCGGGCCGGGAGAACCTTGGTCGAAGGTGCGCCTATATCCCTGACCGGCTCTAAGTGCCGTACTGCTCAACTTTTGCCGCGCCGGGGCAATTTCGGCTATGGTGCACGGCGATTTAAGTCAGTTTCGCGCCTTATGGATGCTTTAAGCCATGCCTGCCAGCAGTAATGCCGAGCGAAAAACTTTGATTCTTACCGGCGCCTCGCGCGGGATTGGCCACGCCACCGTAAAGCGGTTCGCCTCCGCCGGATGGCGGGTGATTACTTGCTCGCGCCAGTCATTCCCAGAGAACTGCCCTTGGGAGATGGGGCCTGAGGACCATATCCAGGTGGATCTGGCGGATCCTGAGGATACACTGCGCGCCATCGAGGAGATGCGCCAGCGCCTGAAGGATCAGGGCTCGCGGCTGAATGCGCTGGTCAACAATGCCGGAATCAGCCCCAAAGGCCCCGGCGGCTCGCGTCTCGGCACCATTGATACGAAGCTCGAGGATTGGAAGACTGTCTTCCAGGTGAACTTCTTCGCGCCCATCATGCTCGCGCGTGGCCTCATCGAGGAACTGGAGCGGGCCAAGGGCGCGGTCGTGAACGTCACCTCGATCGCTGGCAGCCGGGTGCATCCGTTCGCGGGTGCGGCCTATGCAACTTCCAAGGCGGCGCTCGCGGCGCTGACACGCGAAATGGCCCATGACTTCGGGCCTCGCGGAATTCGCGTCAACGCCATCTCGCCAGGCGAGATTGACACCTCCATCCTGTCGCCGGGTACCGAGAAGATTGTCCAGGAGCAGATTCCGATGCGTCGGCTCGGCGAGCCGGAAGAGGTGGCCAAGGCCATCTATTTCTTGTGCACGGATCAGTCGAGCTACGTGAACGGTGCCGAGCTGCACATCAACGGTGGCCAGCACGTCTGACGTTGAACGGTGGGGTGAGGGCAAAACCTTGGCCCGCCACAAAGAGAGGTCTCTGATCACTAAGCTTTGATACGAGACCGCCTCAGCCCACCGACGTGCAAGAAGAGCGGGAAGATGACTTTCCGTTCGAGCTATAACGCTTCTTGCCGAGATCGATGGCGCGTCCGTTTGGCTTGTCGGTCGGAGTACCGTTGGCACTGATGTCGCGGAACCAATCGGCCAGAAAATCGAGCAGCGCCCTCAGTTTCGGCAAAACGTGCTTCGAGCTGGGGTAGACGGCCCAAACGGCCGAGTCGCTTGCAACCTCATAGTCCTCCAGCACCCGCACGAGCCGGCCAGTGGCCAAATCCTCCCGGACAAGAAGCTCGGACGTCTGAAGTAGGCCGAGACCGTCAAGCACGGCGTGACGGAGCAACTCGCCGTTGTTGGAGCGGAGCCGTCCGCTCACCCGCACCGAGAAGTCTTCCTTGCCCCGGCAGAACGACCATTGCCACTTGTCTCCCAGCACGAGGCAATTGTGCTGAGTAAGGTCCACGGGTGTCTTGGGAGCACCGTGAGCCTCGAGGTAGGCCGGCGCGGCCACAACGATCTGCCGGTCAGGGCAGAGACGTTTGGCAATCAGCACGGAATCCGTCAGCGGACCATTGCGGATTGCAACGTCATAGCCTTCCTCCTGCAGGTTGACGATCCGGTCCGTCAGATCGACCTGCACGTCAATCTCACGATAGGTGCGCATGAACGCGCTGATGGCGGGCGCAATGTAGAGGCGGCCGAAGCTCGCCGGCGCCGAAACTTTTATTTTGCCTTTGGGGCGGGTGGTGTGGTCGCCAACTGCCGCGCGGGCTTTTTCCAGATCAACCAGAATGCGCTCGATGTAGGAGAGAAAGGTGGCGCCTTCTTCCGTGATGCGGATTGAGCGCGTCGTCCTGTCGAACAGACGCACGCGCAGCTCGCTTTCAAGCGCCTGAATTCGTTTTGAAATGGTTCCGGGAGTTAATCCTAGCTCAGTGCCGACGGATGAGAGATTTTGAACAGCCGCAACACGTGCAAAGATCCGTAGATCCTGTATGTCCATCCCCACCCCTCGGTCACACGGCCAAGTGCTCTCGGTCGATATGACCCGCTTCCCTAGACTTTAGACTGAGATCTAACCGCTCGAATGGTTTTCCCGCAAGCCTTGTCTGATGCTTGCGAACCGTTTCGCGGAAAGGAAAAACCTCCGAAATCGCACGACATCCGCCGAATTGAGGTACGACCGGCAGCGTCAACGTCCGGCCCACCGTTCGCTAAAACCTGCGCAGCAAGCGTTCGAGATATTCGAGTTCAAGCTGCGGTCGCGTCGGCTCGCCCAGGCGCCTGCGCAGCTCCTCCAGGATTTCGCGGGCGCGCTGCATATCGATTTCGTCGGGAACCTTCACAGACGTGCCAAGGTCCGGGCCCTCCGAGCGCTGAGGACGCCCCAAGGGATCGCGCGGAACGTCGCCGGTTGGCCCCATGCCAAAGCGCGATGGCATCTGGCGCAGCATCTGCTCAGCCATCGATTGCGCGCCCTGACGCAGCTGCTCCAGCGCGCGGGATTGTTCGCGCGTGGCTGTTTCGAGGTCCCCCTGCTCGAGGGCGCGCCGCGCATTCTCCATGGATTGCTCGGCGCCATCGAATTGGCTGGGCGGGCGCATACCAAACTGCTGCAAGCCTTCACGGAGCTGACCGAGCCGATCCCTCAGCTCCGCTTGCCGCTGGGTGAGATCGCCGAGGCCGGGCCGCTGGCCTTCTTGTCCCTGCTGGCCCTGTCCCTGTTGGCCGCGCTGCCCACGCTGGCCAAACTGCTGACCCTGACGGCCGCGTTGGCCCTGTTGCCCTTGCTGGCGCTGCTGTTCGCCGAACGTGTCGTCGTAAAGCCGCTGCTGCTTGCCGATGATGTCCCCCATCTGGTCCATCATCTGCATCATCTGCTGACCCTGTTGGCCTTGCTGGCCCATCATCCGGCCTGCCTGCAGGGATTCCATCAGCTCCCGGAGCTGCTCCAACAGCTGCTGGGCCATCTCCCGCGAGCCCTGGCGCGCCATGTTTTCCAGCTGGTCGAGCATGCGCTGCAGATCCTGCGGACGCATGATCTGGTTGGGATTGAAGCCCTCGGGCATCTGCATCGGCTGGGCCTGGCGCGCTAGCTGCTGCAAGAACTCGGCCATGGCCTGCCGAAGTTCTTGCATCAGCCGGGCGATCTCCTCATCGGAGGCGCCTTCCTCAAGCGCCTTCGAGAGCCTTTCCTGGATGTCCCTCAAACGGCGCTCTGCATCCGTAAGCTCGCCTCCGTCCTCGATCCGCAAGGCCACATGCCAGAGCTGATCGACGACGCTGCGAAGCCCCTCGCGCGAAAGATCCTGTTGCAATCGGTGGTAGGCGGACCGAAGCCCGAGGTAGACATGCATGTCATCAATGAAGCCCTCGGGCTCGTAGGTGAGAGCGTCGATGGCGTTCGCCACTAGCGGCCGGTAGCGCGGATCCTCCACGAGGCGACGGCGCTGCTCGATGACGGCCCGGGCCAGCGGTTTCAGGAACTGGCGCTCGGGCAGGATGATCTCAATGGGCTGGCTCTTGCCCACGTTGCCGGCGTGGTCCTTGGCGACCAGTGTCATGATCACCTTCATGCCGGCATAGGGATGGGCGCCGAGCTGGTGGAAGCTCGATGTCTCGGAGTCCTTCGCGTTCTGCCGCGGCAAACGGAGGTTTAGAACCGGCGGCCGCTCGAGGGGCGGACGCGGCCCCTTCAGCATCTCGGCCCGAGCCCAGCGGGTCCGGGGATCGCCTGATTCCGCGGAGGGTCGGGTGAACCTGGCTTCGGCAGAAGCGACCCCGTAGTCGTCGTCCACCTTGTAGAAGAGCTTCATGCCGCCGCGAATGGTGCGCTCCGGCTCCTTGGTGAGAACGATGCGCGGCGGGTTGTCCGGGATAACATTGAACTTCCAGGTGACAAGTTCACTTCCGCCGCCGAGGAGGCGAACAGAGGCCGACTTCCTGAGCTCCGCGCGGACTTCCGAGATGTCCCCAGCCTGTTTGGGCACGGGTCCCTCGATCACCTCGGTATCGCCCTCGGAATCGTCGATTTCGAGCGAGAGCTGGCCGACGCCACTGGCACGAATGACGAGCAGGCTTTTGTCGGGGACGGAGATCAAACCGTCCGGACTTTGCTGCGAGGAAACCAGCGCGCTGGTGCCACCATCAGCTAGAAGGATCGGAGCCTTGCCTGTGTAGGCGGGTGGAGTAACCCAGGCATCGAGCCGCGCATTGGCCAAATTGACTTCTGGTGCGAACCGGAACGCGGCAAACAGCCGGTCCTTCGCGCTATCGCCCACCAACCCCAACAACAGCACAACGCACAGCATGAGGAGCGCACGCACGGCGAACGGGTCGCGGCGATCCATCCGCGGTTGCGGCGGGCCAACCCTCAGACTGGCGAGCAACCTGGCCAGCCGCGCCCGGTGGGTCTCCCATATGCGCTGGCTGACAGGATTGCCCTCCGCCAAAGTAACGGTGTCTTCGTAGGACGAAGCGGGTCGGTGCGGAATTCCTGATCGAATCTCGATGCGGCGAATGGCCTCGTCCCGGCTCGGCCACGGCACTCGGAGAGCGGCAATCAGGGACGCGAGAAGGGCGAGTCCGAACGCTCCGAGAACAATCTCATGTGCGACTGAGGGAAGCCAAAGCCATAGTCCGGCGAAAGAAACGAGGACAAACGCCGCAACCACGCCGATGACAAGCCAAAGGCGCGGCCAAAGCGCCTCGAAGAACAGGGCTAACCTGCTCAGGCGGACCTTGCGTTCGAATGCGTGGGCTTCTTCCGACGTGTTCTGGCTCTCGCTCACCATGGTCCCAGCCTAGCACGACAACGCATGCGTGCATCGGGAGAAATTTCGGGCGCTGTCCCGAAACCCCGAGGTCCGGCACCCGGTTGCATGGTGCAGGGCAAAAAGCGGCCGTACAAGGGCAGCGCAATCACGCCTCGGTGAGCCAGGGCGGCAGTTTATCGAGGTTGATTAAATCCTCGTAGGTCGGGCGCGGGCGTACGACCGCATATTCTTCGCCGCGAACCAGAACCTCTGGTATCAGCAACCTTGAATTATACGTGGACGACATGACGGCACCATAGGCGCCGGCCGTCATCACTGCGATGAGATCGCCCGACTCGAGCGGCGGCAGGCTGCGACCAAGGGCCAGATAATCGCCCGTCTCGCACACTGGCCCCACAACATCTTGCACGATCGGCTCAAGCTGCAGCTTCGCTTCGTGAACCGGCCAAATGTCGTGATAGGCCTCGTAAAGGGTCGGCCGGATCAAATCGTTCATGGCGGCATCGACAATGGCGAAGGTCTTCGCCGCGCCGCGCTTCGAATAGATAACTCTCGAAACGAGCACGCCCGCGTTGCCCGCGATCATGCGTCCCGGCTCGAGAATGATCTTGAGGCCGAGATCGCCGAGAGCGGCCTTCACCAGCGCGGCATACTCGTCCGGATGTGGTGGAACATCGTTGCTGCCACGATACGGCACCCCAAGCCCACCACCGATGTCGAGATGCTCCAGCTCATAACCTTCGCGCCGCAGGTCGATGACGAGCTCCCGCATCAAACGGAAAGCATCGCGGAAGGGCGCCAGATCGGTGATCTGGCTACCGATGTGCATGTGAATGCCGGCGATCTTGATGCCCGGCAACCGTGCCGCTTGGGCGTAGAGGCGGGGGGCGTCAAGATAGGGAATGCCGAACTTGTTTTCGGACTTGCCCGTCGAAATCTTCGCGTGCGTGCGGGCGTCAACATCGGGGTTGACGCGAATGGCAACCCGCGCAGTCTTGCCTTGTTCGCAGGCGACCTCGCTCAGCGTTTCGAGCTCCGGCTCGCTCTCGACATTGAAGCCAAGCACGCCTTCCTTGACCGCGTAGCTCAGCTCGGCCCGCGTCTTGCCGACGCCTGCGAAAATGATCTTGTTCGCGGGCACGCCCGCAGCGCGGGCCCGGCGCAGCTCACCTTCGGACACTACATCCATGCCGGCGCCAAGCTGAGCCATGGTGCGCAGGACGGCCTGATTCGAGTTCGCCTTGACCGCGAAGCAGATGAGGTGGTCCGTGCCCTGGAAAGCCTCACTTAGCACCCGGTAATGGCGTTGGAGCGTCGCGGTGGAATAGCAGTAGAACGGGGTGCCGACCTCGTTCACAAGCCGTGCTAGGCTAACGCCTTCGGCGTGGAGAACACCGCCGCGATAACTGAAGTGATGCATTGAATTCGTTTGTCCCGCGCGCACAGCCACGGGCCGCCCTTGCGCCCGCCGCTGTCGCTATGAACGCCGGGGCTTGAGCCGTCAAGTGGCAGCCGGTCGCGTTCAGGCGCGGCGCGCGCGCCGGCGGGGACGGCCCCAGTCCCGGATGATGTATCGATGTATAGTTTCCTGGTTGGCGTCGTCTTCGCTGATCACCCAGCCGCGCACGGAAATGCCGGCCTGATGAACGGTGTCGGGATCGCCGGAGACGAGCGGATGCCACCAGGCGAGATCGCCGCCCTCAGCGAGTACGCGATAGGCGCAGGTTTCCGGCAGCCAGCTGAGCGTACGGACTTTTTCCGGGGTTAACGATACGCAGTCAGGAACATGCTTCTGCCGCTCGGAATAATTCGAGCAGCGGCAGGTACCGAGGTCGAGAAGGCGGCAAGCTAAACGAGTTTTATAGATTTCGCCGGTATCTTCGTCCTCGAGCTTGAGCAGGCAGCACCTTGCACAGCCGTCGCACAAAGATTCCCACTCTTCGGTGGTCATCTCTTCGAGGCTCTTTTGTTTCCAAAACGGCTTTCTTACGTTATCCACTCGCCCCTCTCGCATTCGGTTACCGGCCAATGGTAGGATGCGAGCGGTCCTCCATTGGGTAACTCCTGTCAGTCGCGGCGGAACGACAAGGCACTCAGCGTGTACGACTGGTTCTTCAAGCGGCGTGACCGCGGTCAGATTATCAACTGGCTCGGCATCGATGCCTGGATCGACTCCACTCTGGCCGAGACGTGGGAGCGGATCAAGGACGGCTATGACGCGGCGTCCAGCTTCTTTGCCCGTTTTCGGCTGACAGGGTGGAAGCGGCTGCTGAACGAGGCCGTTTCGGAGGCGGTATCGCTTGCGACCGGTGGCCTGGTCGTCGCCTATGGCCTTGCGTTGCCGGCGTTCATGGAAGTCGAAGACGGCAAGTGGCTGAAGACCGGTCAGTACAGCGTCAAGTTCCTCGACGTAAACGGGAATGAGATCGGAAAGCGTGGCATCAACCTGGATGATGCCGTGCCGCTTGAGGAAATTCCCGACTACATGATCAAGGCGACGCTAGCCACAGAGGACCGGCGTTTCTACGAGCACTTCGGCGTCGATGTCATCGGTACGCTGCGCGCCCTCGTCGAAAACCTTCGCCGCAACGACGTCGTGCAGGGCGGCTCGACGCTGACTCAGCAGTTGGCGAAGAATCTGTTCCTCTCTTCCGAGCGGTCGATTCAGAGAAAAATCAAGGAAGCTTTCCTCGCGCTTTATCTCGAATCCCGCTTAACCAAGGACGAGATCCTAAAGCTCTATTTGGACCGCTCTTACATGGGTGGTGGCGCATTCGGTGTGGAGGCAGCTGCGCAATTCTACTTCGGCAAGTCCATTCGGGACGTGACTTTGGCTGAAGCCGCGCTGCTCGCCGGTTTGTTCAAGGCACCGACAAGGTATGCCCCGCACGTCGATCTCGCAGCAGCGCGCGCTCGGGCCAACGTCGTCCTGAACAATCTGGTTGAGGCTGGTTATTACACTGCGGGACAGGTTCATCACGCCCGCCTCAATCCGGCACGTATCGTTGAAACGCGTCCAAAGGAGAGCCCGGATTGGTTCCTCGATTATGCTTTCGAGGAAGTTCAGCGCCTCATGGAGGGCAAGGGGCATTTCAATCTGACCGCCCGCACGACGGTCGACCTTAACGTTCAACGCGCCGCCGAAGAAACGCTCGTGACCGCTTTGCGGCAACGCGGCCGGGCCGTTCGTGCGGACGCCGGAGCGATCGTCGTCCTGGAGACCGATGGTGCTGTTCGCGCGCTCGTCGGCGGACCGGACTATGGCGACAGCCAGTTCAACAGGGCGACAAAGGCGCGGCGCCAACCCGGGTCGTCATTCAAGGTCTACGTCTACGCGACCGCGCTGGAGAACGGCTACAAGCCGACAACGATCGTTCGCGATGCGTCGCGTTCTTGCGGCAACTGGCATCCGCGGAATTACAGCGGCGGCCACGGCAGCGGCGCACGCCTGCCGCTATGGCTGGCGCTCGCCAAGTCGTTGAATACGACAGCGGCGGAGTTGTCCTTCGCCGTTGGCCGCGAGAAGGTCATCGAGATGACGCAGCGGCTCGGGGTTACCGGCATCAAGAAAACCTGCTCCATGGCGCTGGGCGATACCGGAATCACGCCGCTCGAGCATGCTGGCGGCATTGCTGCCTTTGCCAACGGTGGAAAGTTGGCCAAGCCTTACGCCATTCTGGAGATTTTCACCGCCAACGGAGAACTCGTTTACAGCCGCGAGCGGGATGAGCCGCCCGCCCCGCAGGTCGTCTCCCGTGAGGTGGCCGAGCAAATGAACCAGATGCTGCACAAGGTGGTGACGGAGGGCACCGGCCAGGGTGCCCAGCTCGATTTCACGCACGTCGTCGGCAAGACCGGGACCAGCACGGGCCCCAAGGATGTCTGGTTCGTCGGCTTCACAGGAAAGTATGTCGGAGCTGTCTGGATCGGTCGTGACGACAACCGTCCGATGGCTGGCGGGACAACTGGCGGTCAGCTGGCGGCGCCGATCTGGCGTCAGGTTATGGCGGTTGCGCACACCGACATGAACATCCCGACAATTCCGGGGCTTACGCCGCACCCTGTGCAGGTTGCGGAGCAGCAGCGACTGGCAGCGCTTCGTCGGAACGAGCCACCGACGGCGCAACAGGCTGGACCTGCTCCTCGCGCGCAGTCACTGATGCCTGAAAAAACGAAACAAGTTCTTCAAAGTATCGCTCAGTCCCTGAAAAAAGCCACAGCCGAGGCCGGCATCGAGCCGCCGGACGATTCCCCGAGCGAGCGACGGCCTGATCGCCGTGCCAGTCTCGACGCACTCAGGGGGCGACGCTGACAGTGGCAATCGCTTCGGACATCTCTTCGGCTCACAGTGGTCGCATCCGCAACTTTCTGGCGGCCACCATCGGGTTCATTGGCAACGTCGTCCTTTTTGCCGGGATTGCCCTGTTGGGTGGACTCGCTACGAGCTGGTACATGATCGAGGTCGGCTCGCCGTTGACGACGGTGAAGGTGGGCCCGTGGGTTTCCTGGCCCGCTATCGGCACCCCGAATGCGGATCCCTATACGCGGGCGCACATGGCTCGCCAGGGAAGCATGCCGATCAGCGGCACTCTCGCGCGCGTCTGGGAAGCGCGGACGGATGATACCGGTCAGCGACTTCACTCAAGCTGCGATTACGCTGTGGTTGGCCGCGGACTGAATGACGGCTTCTGGACGATCGCCGTTTTCGATGACAGCGGTCAGCTCATTCCCAATGCTGCTGGACGATACGCCTTCAATTCCAGCTCGATCATGCGGGCGCCGGATGGGAGCTTTCACGTATCGCTCTCACGCGACGCTCGCCCAGGAAACTGGCTCCCCACAAGCGGTGCCGGTCGTTTCAAGGTGGTCCTGACGCTGCTCGAAGCCGGGGATGGGCTGGGGCCTGATGGAACCGGACTGCCCGAAATCAGAAGGGTGGCCTGCCGATGACGCGCGGATGGTTTGGTGGTGGGCTGTTGACAGCGATCCTCGCCGGATTGGCGGGTGCGGGTATTGTGCACATCGCCACGACGTTCGCCACGCCCGAGCTTATGCGGCCGAATGCGTATGATCGGCTTGCCGAGCATCTGCCGGTGAATTCGCTGGTTGTCCTTCCTCCGCCGAGCCCCGAAACCCAGCTCGTGCCTTACCAGGAGCCTGACATGCACATCGCCATTTGCCACTACGACGTCAGTGGCGGGCCTGTGACGGCGCAGGTCATCCTGCCGAGCAGCGGGTGGACGTTGGCGCTTTACTCTGCGGCGGGGGACAATTTCTACGTGATGCCAGGGCGTGATCAGAGGATCACGACAGTAAACGCTATCCTTGTTTCAGCTGGGGACGAGGCCGCGCTTCCGCAGCCGGTAGCACAGCAGAGGACGCGCGGAGTTGCGCCCACGTACATTCATGTTCCGGCGCCGACCGGACTGTTGGTGATCAGAGGACCCTTGAGAGGGGAAAGCTATCGGGCGGAGGTGGAAGCGGTTCTGTCCCGCGCAAGCTGCCAGCGTGCAGCTTCGCGTCAACCTCAAGTGGAGTAGTCGTTTTTCGGTCAGTCCGGGATGATGAGGACGTCTCGCTTCGGCCCCGGTGCACCTTCGGAAGGTGCCATACGCTCGTAACGAACTCCCAGAAAAATTACAATTTCTGCCGGCTTCTCATTCGTCTTAGCGCGGGAGTTCGATGAGGTCGCGCGCTCACGCGTGCGGTTCAAGGCGATGATGTTGCCCATGGCCAAGGTATCGCGTCTCGATGGTGTCGAAGAGGCATAGCAACTAAAGCGTGTAAACTCCGTTAGCATCACGCAGTGAGTCGGTTAACGAGTCGTTAAGATTGGTCAACCGGAGCCAGCCACTGATCGAGAAAGTGCCGGCCCTCGCGATCTTCGATTTCGAGAATCCAAAGGTCAGGATCGAATTCGAGCTGGCGTGAGAGATACTCGTTGACCTGTTCTTCCGTGACTGTCGGTCCATCGAGGTGGGCGACCCATTTTCGCTCGTAATCCCCGGTGTCAAAGCCAGCTGGCGCTGGGCCAAAGAGCCGGGCAGTGCCGTCGAGACGATTGACTTTCACGAATATGGCCCCGGCATCATCATCGCCGTGCCGGGCCACAACAGCCCAAACACCTGCGGCAGCACAGCTGCGCAGAAAAGCCTTCGCCCAGATCTCGGCTTTGAGACGCATGTGTAAGTGTTAGCCGGCCAACTGGCGGCAGCGCAATGCGGATGGACGCACTGTGTTATTGGGCAGAAGCGCGCCGCTGCTTGCGGACCGTTGCCTCGCGCAGCTTGAGCATGAGTGCGCCGGATACGCGGCCAGAAGGGGTGAGGCCATTGCGGGATTCGAATTCTCGGATCGCGCGCACAGTCTCCGGCCCCATGCGGCCATCTACGCTCCGGATGGGATAGCCGAGCGACTTCAGCGAGCCCTGCACGGAACGAATGATTTCCCGGGCCTCCGGGTGAGGCTCTCGCGGCGAACCAGCAGCGGGAGTTGACGGCACGCCGAACAAAATTGCTTTCAGAAGAGCCTCGGTCGGCTGACCTGTCAGCGGCAGGCCGTGGTCGTGCTCATAGGCCATGACGGCCGCGCGCGTTACGGGCTGGACGAGGCCGTCCGCGGGACCAGGTTCATAGCCAAGTTGGGCAAGCTCGCGCTGGATAGCGCGCACCACATCAACGTCAAAATCGGCCCTTGCGGGCGACGGTTGTTCCTTAAGGCTACTCGACGTCGAGCCGGTTTGCTCAATGGAGCTTTCGAGAACGGGTGGGGGGCGACGAAAAGCGGTCTCACCGAGCCGCTGCACGCGGGCAAACAGATCGGGCCGCGTGCCATGCTGCAGATACATGACGTTCCACCAGACGCCGGCACACGCTGCAAAGCAGGCGCACAGCACGATTTTCGCCCGCCGCGGAAGCATGTATCGACCTCGGTGCCTGTAATCCCCTGAGTCCCAAACCATAGATGGGTTAATATCGGGAAAGCAGCGTTAACATCTCGTTAACTGCTGTGCGGCGCGACGCCGGGGTTGCAAGAGCTGGCGCGGATTGCCTATTTCCTGGGTGCGCTTGAGCCGCCGGATGGCGCGGCTGGCGGAGAGCAAGGATGTCCATCGCAAGCATCGCGGAAATCAGGTCTGACTTCGAACTGCTCGACGAGTGGGAGGACCGCTACCGGTATGTCATCGAACTCGGTCGCGCGCTTCCGCCGTTCGACGATGCCTTGCGTACGGACGCCAACAAGGTACGGGGCTGCGCCAGTCAGGTCTGGCTCGCGACGGAGGTGGTGCCTCCGGCCGATGGCACGAGCTCCCCGCGGCTGCGCTTCCGGGGTGACAGTGACGCGCACATCGTGCGCGGTTTGATCGCGATCCTGTTTTCCATCTACCAGGACAAGACGCCTGAAGAGATCCTCGCCATCGACGCGCGGAGAGTTCTTGCGGACCTTGGCCTGCAAGAGCACCTCACGCCTCAGCGCTCCAACGGCTTTGCGTCGATGGTCGAACGCATCCGCGCTGACGCGCGGGCCGTGTCGGAAGGGAAGTTTCGGGCCAACTGAACCAAGGAATTGCTCTAGCGGATTTTGGCGTGCCGACTAGCGTCGGACACGCCGGCGCGGTGCTTCAAACGCGCCTTGATTCGGCTCGCCTTCAGGGCGGCCGTCCCGCTGCGAAACTGTGGAGCGGGGATTAGCGCAACCTGTCAGCCAGATGTCGTAGACCGGGTGCTCGACGGCATTGAGCCCCGGGCTTTCCGCGAACATCCAGCCGGTGAAAATCCGTTGCTCCTGCCCGTTGAGCATGACCTCGTCGACCTCGACGAAAGTGGTCGTCTTGGGCTGCTCCGTGGGCGGGCGCGAGTAGCACACCCGCGGTGTGATCTTGAGGGAGCCGAATTGGTACGTCTTGTTGAGCTCCATCGGGATCCGCTGGACCTGCGCGGTCACTTTGTCGAGCGCGGCAAAGATCGCCACGTCGTTCTCGATTCGCTCAGCAGATGCCGGAATCGCCGAGATGGCCAAGAAAACCGGGACGACCGCCAAGCCACGCAGTCGCCCGGGAATTTTTCGATGTCTTGGACGTTGCATGTGCTCTCGCTCGGTCGTGTCGGTGAACAACCCGAACGAGCAGCGTGGGAGTAAAATTGGCGCGAAGATGGCCGCCGACGGCATAACGCACTACTGCGGCCGCCAGGGCTTGTAGTCGCTCGTGGTCTTCTGGCGTTGTCCTGCGCCGACAATGGAGCCCGACGGGCGGTAGGCCTGCGGCGTGCCCGTCATATTCATGCGATGCGGCTTTTGCCAGGGCCGGCGGTGGTAGGTCTCCTGCGTTGGCGGCGTGTCCACCGTATAGTGCAGCCAGCTAAACCAGTCCGGCGGTACCTGCGTCGGCTCCGAAAGGTGCCGGTAAACCACCCAGCGGCGGGGCTTGCCGTTCGGACCGACACCCGACTTCTGAACATAGTAGCGGTTGCCGAATTCGTCCTCGCCGACAAACTGGCCCTGACGCCAGATGGTGAAGCGCGTTCCCCAGGTGTTGCCGCTCCACCAACTGAAGATTTCTTTCAGCATACCCATGTCGGTCGATCCCTGCGGTCCCGCGCATTCGATTTGTTTGCCGAGAGGCGCATAACGCACCCCCTTGTGACTGTCCAGTCGGCCAATGCGCGCTGCAGAATTACAACACACGCGTGGCTCGGAATCGTCCTAGCATTCGTCACAGTTCGTCCCATCACGCATTTGTGGTGCGAGGCCGGCTCCTAAAGTTCGCGCCTCTTGACGTGCCGCTTGTGCCGATGCCGCCGCGTGTTCCGGTGTTCAACCTCCCACTGTTTTTGCACCGGTTCTCCACTGCCGGTCCGCAGGCCCACTACATTTAGCGCCTCTTGTATCTACGCCCTACAAAATCGTGACTAACTTCACGAATCGCCGTAGCTTTTTGATCGTTGTCGCGGTAAAGATCACCCGTGCTCGACGCGGGTGGAGGGACACTCTGGTAGCTCTGGGGACAAGAGCCGGAGCGCCCCGCGACGAGGATCGTCTGCCGCGGGGGGTTAAACGGCAGATGTAACTGCAGCACCCCGCATGGCTGCAGGGAGTTTTGCGTTCTTCCGAGTTCGTTCGTGTTTTGAGCCCGGCTCTGCCGGGCCCGTGCCGGATTCACCTTCGGCGCGGAGGAGTTTGAGTCACTCGAGCCGCGACGCGCGCGGCGCGATCCAGAAACAGCTTGCCGGTGCGGCCCACAAGGGTACCGCGGCGGCGCGAAGAGAAGATGCGCGGGGGCCATATGAAGATTACGCGGCGCTTCACTCAAGCCGGCCGGTCACCTTACGAGTCCATCCCATTCCGTCGAGCAAACAGTGAGATCAAGAACCCAGACGGTTCGGTCGTCTTCCGTCTTGAAGGCTTCATGGTGCCGGAGCACTGGAGCCAGGTAGCGGCCGACATTCTGGCGCAGAAATATTTCCGCAAGGCCGGTGTGCCGCGGCGCCTGAAGCGCGTCGAGGAAACCCAGGTTCCATCCTGGCTGTGGCGGTCCGTGCCGGACGAGGCCGCGCTGGCCGAACTGCCCGAGAACGAGCGTTATGGCGGCGAAACGGACGCGCGGCAGGTCTTTGATCGTCTTGCCGGCACCTGGACGTACTGGGGCTGGAAGGGCGGCTACTTCACCACCGAAGATGACGCGCGCGCGTTCTTCGACGAACTCCGCTACATGCTGGCCATGCAGATGGCCGCGCCGAACAGCCCGCAGTGGTTCAACACGGGCCTGCACTGGGCCTACGGCATCGACGGACCGGGTCAGGGGCACTACTACGTTGACCACGAGACTGGCCGGTTGATGCAGTCGACCTCGGCCTACGAGCATCCGCAGCCGCACGCGTGCTTCATCCAATCCATCGAGGACGATCTCGTGAACGAAAACGGGATCATGGACCTCTGGGTACGCGAGGCACGGCTCTTCAAATACGGCTCGGGCACGGGCACCAACTTCTCCAAGCTGCGCGCGGCGAACGAGCCGCTGTCCGGTGGCGGACGCTCCTCGGGCCTGATGAGCTTCCTCAAGATCGGCGATCGCGCGGCCGGCGCCATCAAGTCGGGCGGCACCACGCGGCGCGCCGCGAAAATGGTCGTGGTCGACGTCGACCACCCGGACATCGAGGAGTTCATCAACTGGAAAGTTCGCGAGGAGCAGAAGGTCGCCGCGCTCGTCACCGGCTCCAAGATCTGCCAGAAGCGGCTCAAGGCCATCATGAAGGCCTGCGTGAATTGCGAGGCCGAGGGTGATGCCTGCTTCGATCCCGCGAAGAACCCGGCGCTGAAGCGCGCCATCAAGGAAGCCCGTCGTGACCAGATCCCGGCGAGCTACATCGCCCGCGTGATCCAGTTCGCGCGCCAGGGCTTCAAGGACATTGAGTTCGAGACGTACGACACCGACTGGGACAGCGAGGCCTACCTCACGGTTTCCGGCCAGAACTCTAACAACTCCGTCCGCGTGACGGATGAGTTCCTGCGCGCCGTGCTGGAGGACAAGGAGTGGGGCTTGACCGCGCGGACCACGGGCGAGGTGGTGAAAACCGTCCGCGCCCGCGATCTGTGGGACCAGATCGGCTACGCCGCCTGGGCCTGCGCCGACCCGGGCATCCAGTTCCACACCACGATCAACGATTGGCACACCTGCCCGCAGTCCGGCCCGATCCGCGCGTCCAATCCGTGCTCGGAGTACATGTTCCTCGACGACACGGCCTGCAACCTGGCGTCGTTGAACCTGATGATGTTCCGGGCAAAGAATGCCGACGTAAAGAGCGGCGTTCTTTTCGACACCGATTCGTTCGAGCACGCCTGCCGGCTCTGGACCATCGTGCTCGAGATCTCCGTGCTGATGGCGCAGTTCCCGAGCCGGAAGATCGCGGAGCTCTCGTATCGCTATCGGACGCTGGGCTTGGGCTTCGCCAACATCGGCGGTCTCCTGATGGGCTCCGGCATTCCCTATGATTCGCCCGAGGGCCGCGCCATCTGCGGTGCGATCTCGGCAATCATGACGGGCGTCGCCTATGCGACCTCGGCGGAAATGGCGAAGGAGCTCGGGCCCTTCCCCGGCTACTTCAAGAACGCCGACGATATGCTGCGCGTCATCCGCAACCACCGCCGCGCGGCTTACGGCGAGAAGGACGGCTACGAGCGGCTTTCGACGCCGCCGGTGCCGCTGGACCATGCCTCCTGCCCGGATGCCAACCTGGTCGAAGCCGCGAAGCGGGCGTGGGACCGCGCGCTCCAGCTCGGCGAGGCGCATGGCTATCGCAATGCCCAGGCGACCGTGATCGCGCCGACAGGCACCATCGGCCTCGTGATGGATTGCGATACCACGGGCATCGAGCCGGACTTCGCCCTGGTGAAGTTCAAGAAGCTGGCCGGCGGCGGTTACTTCAAGATCATCAACCGCTCGGTGCCGCTGGCCCTGCGTGCGCTGGGCTACAGCGAATCCGAGATCGCAGAGATCGAGGCCTACGCTGTTGGCCACGGTTCGCTGCGGCAGGCGCCGGCCATCAACCACGCGACGCTCAAGGCCAAGGGCTTCACGGACGAGGCCCTGCAGAAGATCGAGGACGCGCTCGCGACGGCGTTTGATATCAAGTTCGTCTTCAACCGCTGGACCCTGGGCGACCAGTTCCTGACGGAAACGCTCAAGATCCCGGTCGAAAAGCTCAACGAGCCTGGTTTCGACCTGCTCACGCACCTCGGCTTCTCAAAGAAGGACATCGAGGCCGCGAACGAGCACGCCTGCGGGGCCATGACGCTCGAAGGCGCGCCGCATCTGAAGCCGGAGCATCTGCCGGTCTTTGATTGCGCCAATCCGTGCGGGCGTCGCGGCAAGCGGTTCCTGTCGGTGGAGAGCCACATCCGCATGATGGCGGCGGCGCAGCCATTCATCTCGGGTGCCATCTCCAAGACCATCAACATGCCCAACGACGCGACTGTGGAGGACTGCAAGCAGGCCTACCTGCTGTCGTGGCGGTTGGGTCTCAAGGCCAACGCGCTTTACCGCGATGGCTCGAAGCTGTCGCAGCCGCTCAACGCGCAGCTCCTGGGCGACGATACCGACGAGCAGGAAGAGGTCGCCGAGCAGCTCACGGCCGACAAGCCGATGGCCGCGCGCTCGCAGGTGGTGGCTGAGCGGATCGTCGAGCGGGTTGTCGAGCGTGTCCGTGGCCGCGAGAAGCTGCCGGCGCGGCGCAAGGGCTACACGCAGAAGGCCACCGTTGGCGGGCACAAGGTTTACCTGCGCACGGGCGAGTACGAGGATGGCCGCCTCGGCGAAATCTTCATCGACATGCACAAGGAGGGCGCTGCTTTCCGGTCGTTGATGAACAACTTCGCCATCGCGGTGAGCCTTGGGCTCCAGTACGGCGTGCCGCTGGAGGAATACGTGGAGGCCTTCACCTTCACGCGCTTCGAGCCGGCCGGCATCGTGCAGGGCAACGAGGCGATCAAGAACGCGACCTCGATCCTCGACTACATCTTCCGTGAGCTGGCGGTTTCCTACCTAGGCCGTCACGATCTGGCGCACGTCGATCCGGCGGAAATCGTCGGTGCCACGGCGCTGGGCTCGTCGGACCAGCAGTTGGAGCAGAATGGCCAGTCGGTCGTGAACCCGGCGACGAAGTACGTGAGCCGCGGTCTCGTGCGCGGCACTGTGGTCGGTCTTGTGTCGCGGTCTGATGAAAGCCATTCCGCCGAAGAGCACCATGATGCGGCGCATGCGTCGGCAACGACGATGGAGGCGCCGGTCCATCATCACCACGCCGGCGACGTCACATCGCATCACCTGGAAACGGTGGGATCGTTGGCGCTCAAGCCGCAATCCAGTGTGGAGCTAGCCGCCCAGGCCCGCATCCGTGGCTACGAAGGCGAAGCCTGCCGGGAATGCGGAAACTTCACGCTCGTGCGGAATGGCACGTGCTTGAAGTGCGATACCTGCGGCGGGACGAGTGGGTGTTCGTAAAGGAAGTTAACGCGTAGGTCTGACTGCTATGTCATTCGACGATCTGCCAACGACACCAAGATCCGATGAAGAGATCGAACGTGTGGCATTGTATTGTCGTCTGACATCGGACAGTGCAGACGAGTGGGCACCGCAAATTATGCAGCTGATCGAGCGTCTGGCAAGCCGGGTAAGCCGGTTTGCCGGACTTCGTATTGAAGAACGGCCGGATGCTGATTTGCCGGATGCAGAGGCAGTTGCCCTAGTTCAACAGCGAATAATTCAGGTGCGAGCCTCCGTCCTTGCGGATGCGAAGCGCCAGGTACCCCGCGCAAGAATGACCTTGGCCCACGAGCTTGGGCACATCGCACTCGATCACGTCGGTACTCCCAAATATCGCAAAGCGGGAGCCATTAACTCTGCAAATGTAGCGCCATATCGCTCTGAAGAACGCCAGGCGCGTGTCTTCGCGGCAGCATTTCTTATGCCACGTGCGCTTGTGTTGAAGTGTAGGTCGCCTGAAGAAGTCGCGGAGCGGATGGCGGTCAGCTTGCAGGCTGCTTACATCAGATACGAACAAGTCTGCGTTCGCAATGGACCCAAGAAAATTCCGGAGGATATAGCCCAAGAAATAGAGCAGTTGAAGAAGAGCGTCGAGGCAAGCGAAAAAAAGCTTGTGCCTTCGAAATCGAGTTTGCGACCTGATCAGATCAAAAAGTTGGTCTGGGAACTTGCTCCCACTCATCCGGATTTACCGCCTGATGAGTATCGCTGCATCGACCAGCGCTGGGTGATCCGTTGGTCCCGATTCGAGCTTGCCAAACCCGGTGGATGGTGGATTGAAGGCGAAAGGATCATCGTCTGGGAGGATAAAAAATCCAGTTAATCATTGGTTTTGACGAAATTCATTCGCTCGCGTCGCTTTGGACGCATTGCCTGGCCCTTCAATCAATGCCGAACGAAATTCGCCACTGAAGTACCTGCAGTGAATTTCCGCTTCATCGTGAACCACCTGAATAAGCTGCCTATCTCATTCGAAGCTGAAGCAATTCGTTTCCTTCGCCTTCATAACGAGATCTTCGTCGCGCGGGCATAATTTCTTCTGACCGGGGCGGAAATTCTTTCCAAGAACCGTCACGTCGTCGCCGCGCGCACCGCCAGCGCCTCAATCTCCTGCCGGTTGACGAGCACGATATGCTGCTCCTGCGGCGGTCGCGCGCCGGGGCGGAGATCCAATCCGAGCCGGCGCAGAGCATAGAAGAGCAAGGCACGCCTGACACGCAGCTTCGCTATGCCTTTCCTGATCCCGTAATCGAGGGCGATGGCCTTTGCTTGGGCTTCGGTGAGCTCCGGGTGCGGCGCAATCTCGAGCTCCAGGAATTCCTGCCAGTCGCGGTCCTCGGTCGGGCGCGACTGCGCCGGTCCGCCAAGGCGCGGGCGGCGCATGCGGCCGAGCACGAAATCGCGGAACTCTCCCATTTCTAAGTCAAATGCCCGTGCGTGCCAGCGGAAGCCATCGTGGGCCAGCGCGTGGGGCTCGATTCGGCGCCGCAGTGGCTCTGGCCGGCTCATCGATTGATAGGTGATGTCGAGGGCCAGGCGCTTCCGCATCGCTGTCAACACAGCGCGCAGCACGAACGGATCGATCCTGCGCTCGGGCACCGGGGTGGCATCGAACGGTGGCACTGCGCCGACCAGCGTGTCCTCAGGCGCGAGCAATCCGGCATCGACGAGCCGCAGCTCGCCTAAGAAACGCGAAGCGTCCGGCAGCCCCAACGCCGGGCGGAAGGACGGATCGGCGACGTAGCGCTTGGCCTGCTTGTCATAGCGCACGCCTTGCGGCTGGTGTGCGAGGTAGCGGGCGATATCGACCGAGGCCTGTCCGATGGATACGCCGAAGCGGCGCACGAGATCGGTTCGGTTGACCTCGCCGAGCCAGAACAGGCGCTCCTCGATAAACGCGAGCCTTTGCTCGACACTCCACCGCAGAAGAGACGTGCTCATCGTTTTTGTTGACTCGGGCATGTCATGGATCTAGTTTCATGATCTATCAAGTTTGATGACAGATATCGGAGTTCTTTGCGGTAGGGAATTCTTTTTACTGACGATCGTGTTCACCATTGCAACTCTCGGTCCGGTCAACGGCCGATCCCGCGGCAATGAAGCCGTCCGCTCGGCTCAACCCACCAAAGGGCGCGCAAGGATACAGCGAAACAGCAGCTTCCTACCACGGGAGAAGTGATAAACGGGGCGTGATTTCCTATGCGGGGCGATTTCTTCGAAAGGGCCTTCGAAGCCTTGACCGGCAGCGCTCCTTTCGGCTGGCAGCGCCGGCTTTTCGCGGATCATTTTCTGCACGGAGATATTCCTGCCGCGCTCGATATCCCGACCGGTTTGGGTAAGACGTCGGTCATCGTGGTATGGCTCATTGCGCTCGCGCAGCAGGCTGAGAGTGGCAGGGTGCGCCTGCCGCGACGGCTTGTTTATGTCGTCAACCGGCGCACGGTGGTGGATCAGGCGACGGACATCGCCGAGAGATTACGTGAGAAATTAGAGAACGCGTCGTCAGGCGCTCTCATCGCGCAAATCAAAGCCGGCTTGAGCAAACTTTGCATCGATCCCAGCGATGATGCTCCGCCAATCGCCATCAGCACACTGCGTGGCGAACGGGCCGACAATCGCGAATGGCAGGCAGATCCCGCGCGTCCAGCGATCATTATCGGAACCGTCGATATGATCGGCAGCCGCTTGTTGTTCTCAGGGTACGGGGTTTCGCGCGGCATGCGGCCGTTCCATGCCGGGTTGCTCGGACAGGATACACTGCTGGTCCACGACGAGGCGCATCTTTCGGAGCCGTTCGGTAAGCTCATTCACAGCATTGCCGAAGTCCAGCAAGCGCAGAAAGCACCCCGCCCGCTCCGCCTCATGGAGCTTTCTGCGACGCAGCGAAAACAGAATGCGGCTGCCCGCTTTTCGCTGACCGACGAGGAGAAGGCTGAAAGCCCGATCTCACAGCGGTTGCACGCAGTCAAGCGGTTGCACATCGACGAAGGCGCCGAAAACGATGATGCAGCCGTTCGGAAAATCGTCGCCCTGGCCCTGCAGTACAAGGATGAACGCAAGCGCGTCCTCGTGTATGTCCGCAGGCCGCAAGACGCGCGCAGGATCGCCGATGAACTTGCAAAAGCGACCGATCGCGCTCACGTGGCGCTCTTGACCGGCAGGGTGCGCGGTTACGAGCGCGATGTGCTCGCCGAAACAAATCTGTTCAAGGGCTTCAGAAGCGATCCCGACCGCCAGTCGCCCGAGGCCACGCATTATCTCGTTGCGACCTCGGCCGGGGAGGTGGGTGTCGATCTCGATGCCGATCATCTGGTCTGCGACCTCACCACCCTCGACTCCATGGTCCAGCGGTTGGGGCGCGTAAACCGCCTTGGCGGGCGCGTGGCGGACATTCATGTCGTCGAGTGGCCGAAGGCGGCACGCAAGGATCAAGAAGAGGGCGAATGGGACAAGCGCGTTGCCGCCACAAAGGCCGCGTTCACCGCGCTGCCACTACGCGAAGGCGCCCATGACGCAAGTCCCGAGAGCCTGCGCGCGCTTGCCGACCAGACGGAGGCGTTCGCGCCAGCGCCGCGCACCGTGCCGCTCACCGACATTCTTCTTGACAACTGGGCGCTCACGCGCGTCAAGGACCTGCCCGGCCGGCCAATGCCGGAGCGATGGCTGCACGGCATCGATGCAGGCGAGCCCGATGTTTACGTCGTCTGGCGCGAGGAGGTGAGCGACCTTGCCGCTTTCGTTGCACGCGACACACGAAGCGGCCTTCGCGTCGTCAAGCAGCTTTACGACAAGCACGCGATCCTCGCCCGCGAGCGCCTGCGCGGCCCACTGAGCGTGGTGGCAAAGGAACTCAAGCAGCTCGCGCAGCGCAGGTCCAAGCTCGGTGAGCCGGATGGGCCCGTTAGCGCCGTTCTGCTTCCGGTGATTGGAGAGCCGGTCTTCGGCACGCTCTCCGATCTTCTCGACACGCACACGCCGCGTCTGCCGAACGCCACCATCGTTCTGCCGCCGGCAGCTGGCGGGCTTGACGATCATGGCATGCTGGACGCCAAAGCCGATCCTGATGCGTCTCGCCGCTACGACGTATCAGACGAGCCTGTCGAAGGCGTCGTCCAACGCTCCCGCGCCTGGTTGACTTGGCGCGAAGAGGAAGGCCGCTGGGCGGCACGCTGGCTGGGCCGTGACGACAGTGGCGCGCTCGATGCGGCGGTGGCAGGCGCCGACAGCTTCGGCGCAGCCATGAGGGCGTTGCGCGAGCAGGCGAAGCCCCTGGTCGAAAAGGAGGCCTTCGAGCTCGAGAACGGGGAGGGCGAACGCGTTGGTGCGCTCGTCCTGTTCGCGTTGCCGCGCTCGCCAGAGCTCGCACAGGACAATCCCGCTGCCTCGTCAGTCAACAAACCACTCGAGGATCATCTCGCGGAGGTCGAGTGTATGGCGGCGCGGATCTGCGATTGCCTCGGTCCATTGGTGGAGGATCGAAACGAAGCTGCCGGGCTCGCTGAAGCGGTGTGCATCGCCGCGCGATTCCATGATCGCGGCAAGGACCGTGATCCTTGGCAAGCCGACATCGGCAACCCGCGTCCGCGCCAAACCGGCGTGCCGTGGGAGCCCTTGGCGAAAAGCGAACGGCGCGGCTTCGTCTCACGATTGAGCGGGGGTTACCGGCACGAATTCGGTTCGCTGCGAGAGGCCTCCGAGGACGGGGCGATCCGCCGTCATCCCGAGCGCGATTTGATCCTCCATCTCATTGCCGCGCACCACGGCTGGGCGCGCCCGCATTTCGATCGCGACCAGTGGGACATCGCCGACGGCGTGACCGAGGAGGAAAACGCAGCGGTGGCCGCGCAGGCCATGCGCCGCTTCGCCCGTCTTCAGTGCCGCTTCGGCCATTGGGGCTTGGCGTGGCTGGAAGCGCTGGTGCGCGCAGCGGACTACACCGCGAGCGGGCGGGTAGCGGCATATGCTGGCCCGACCGCGCCAGCACCGCTAGCGCCGGCCGATGCCGCGGCCAAGGGGACCGCCACATGACCGTGATCGACGATCCTTCGCCCGACATCACGCTGGACGTGGACCTGCGAAACCCGGGCCAGTTTTTCGCCTGCTGCGGAATCCTGGAGCTCGCGAGCCGTTTGTGGCCGGGGAGTGAAGGATGGTTCTCAGGTGATGGAAGCCGCGCCGCCTTCCACATTGCCACGGGCAGCGGTCAAAATGATCCGCTTGGAGAGATTGTGCGAAGACTGTGCGAGCCCGACGAACTCGTTGCCATCGCCAAGGACGAGGGGATTGAGAAACTGCAGGCTGATCGTCAGCCCGTGATCCTTCTGCCGTTCGACCTTCGGCTTGATTGGTGGCTGGATGCGTATGGTGAAGGCGACAAGTCCGAGCTGAAGGTCTGGGCCGGGCAGCAGACGCCCGAGCGCAACATCAATGGATTGCGTAACGCCTGGCGCGAGATCTATGCGCGCACATCAGTTTCTATAAGCGCCAGGGTTTTTTCCGAGCGCTGGCCCACGACCGGCCGGTTCGGCTTCGATCCATCCGCCTCATGGGAGGCACTTGATGTCGGATTCTCGCCGGACGAGCAGGCCCTTCCGGTGCTTACCTCACCCGCCACCGAAATCCTCGCCGCCGTCGGCTTGCAGCGCTGCCGACCCTTTCCCGTCGAAGGCAAGCGCCGCTGGTTCGGGTACCACGTTTGGCAAGATCCCCTCGACATCGCCGTTACACCGGCCGCGATCGCCGGTTTGGGCGGCGGTGCGCGCGGTTTTGAATTCCCTGTGGTGATGCGCAACGCACAGTACGGGACGTTCGGCTGGGCAAACCCGTTGGAGGCTCAACGATGAACTTTTGGAATGAATTGGCCGACAAAATGCTTGCGGCCGACGGGCCGGCGGCGCTGGTGTGCCGACAGTGGCTGATGCCGGCAGAAGGGCGCGACGCAGTGATCTTTCCGCCCACCTTTGCAGCGCCGGAGGGCGGCAAGGCCGGCTACAACATAGACGAAATTCGCGACAGCAACGATCCCAATAAGGTGATCCGCATTGCCATCATCGACACCGTGGGCTCGCAAGCCAACCGCATGGAGCCGTTGTTCAAGCGAGAAAACGGTGCCGACAGTGACTACTCCCGGCTCGTCCCGCAGATCGAAATCAAGGTTGGCGACAGAAGTGTAAATCTCCTCGATGCCGGCCACCGGGCGGCTGACGCAATCGTGCGCTACTCGTCGCTCGGTCCGGAGCTGAGAAAGGCCTTCGATGAGTATCAAGAAACTGGCGACGCGAGGTTGCTTGCGAAGATTGCGCCAACCTCGATCGTATTCGGGGCGTGGGATTCGCGCGATACCCAGGTGAAGCTCCCGCGCCTCGTGGCATCCACCATTCGCGCCTACGATGTGGCCGAACTCAAACGCTCTGCGCAATACAATCCGCCGATCGACTATATCGGGCTAGGGTTGATCGACGGTGCCGATGACAAGAAGGTGCTCGAGGCAGCGTCCGAGCTCGGATTTCGCCATGCGCCGGCTGCCGGCACACACGGTGGTGTCATCGTGCACGGAGAAATCCGCCGCGAAGCCATTCTCAGCCTTGTCGGTTTGCGTGCCGTAGGGCCAAAGGGGCCGGACGGCGACGCGCTGCGCCGTTACATCCTCGGCCTTGCGCTCGTGGCGATGATTTATGACCGCGAGCACAACCTGCGCCAAGGCTGCCTGCTCGTGAATGATCCGGAGAAGAAGACCGCCTGGGAACTGGTGGCTCACAACGGCAGCCGTATGCCTTTTACGCCCGACAGCGCGGCCGCACTCGCCTTCGCACGCAAAGCGGCGGAGGCTTTTGGCGTCGGCGAAAACCGCACGGTGGTGTTCGATGCAAAGGCAGCGAATGAAGCGCTGCAGCAACAAGCGGGTGGTGGCAAGGCGCGCGGCAAGCGGGGCGGTTGACCATGCGCTGGCTTTGCATCGAGGCGCATTTCCTCGCGGGGCGCTATCACGGGCGCAGGTCGGAGCGCGAGAGAACCTACTTTCCTCACGAGTGGCCGCCCAATCCTTACCGTCTGTTTCAGGCACTGATTGCCGCCGGTAACATTGGCTTCCGCCGCACCGAGTTCTCGGATGCCAAGAAGGAAGCCTTGCGCTGGCTGGAACGGCGCGAGGCACCGGAGATCATTTGCCCCGCCGCGCGCCGGGCGACCGTCGTTCGCCTCTACGTACCTAACAACGACATGGACAAGGTCGCCCGTGCTTGGGCCGCGGGCAAGGCGCCTGAGAAACAACCGAACGAGTTGCGCACGGACAAGGACCTGCGGCCGCATGAGCTGGCCGAGGATGGCCCGGTGCGCTTCCTGTGGCCCATTGCCGAAGAGGAATGGGAGGCCGCGCGCCCTTATGCAGAAATGCTCTGTGAGGAGGCGCGCCACCTTCACTGTCTCGGCCTCGGCATCGATCTCGTGGCCGGCAACGGGCGTATCCTCAGCGCCCAGGAGAGAAATGCGCTTTCAGGAGAAACCTGGATCCCAGATGCGGGAGGGATCGGCTGGCGTGTGCCGATGGCCGGTTCGCTCGACGAGCTGATCGGTCGGTACGCCGACCAGAAGAAGCGCGTGCAGGCGGGTCGCGGGCGCGGCGCGGAGCGCTACGTCGCCCCGCCTGCTCCCCCGATGATGTACCGCGAGGTTGGCTACATGCGCCGGGCGGAGGGGCGACGCCGGTCCGTGCACGCCTTCGCGCTGGCGGATCAGGGCGGCGCCTTCCGCTCCTTCGATCCGCGGGATGCAGTGGTCGTTGCGGCCTGGCTGCGCCATGCTGCTCACGAGCGCGCCAAAGCCATGAAGCTCGATGCCGCGTTCATCGAACGCTTCATCTGCGGTCACGGAGACAGTGCCGAGACGAAGAACGACCGCTTCTCTTATCTGCCGTTGCCGACGATTGCCCCGAAGGGCCGTGATGGCCGCATCCGCCGCGTCATGCTCGCGGAGCCTTTCGGCCGCGGAAATGGGGTGGCGCAAGCCGTGGCGCGCCGGCTTGGCGGAGCCTCGCTCGTCGAGGATGGCACGGGTGAGATCAAGGCCGACCTGAGGGCCATCGATGCCTTCGCCGATGGTGTCGCGATACGGTACGTTGGCAAAGCGCGCACGTGGGCCACGGTGACGCCGCTGGTGCTGCCCGGCCGAGACGACTTCCGCTCGCGCAAGGCGCATACGCTCGTGCTGAAAGCGCTCGCTCAGGCGGGCTATACGACGCCGGTCGCCGAGATCACCCTGCAGCGCCAGCCGGTGTTCCCGGGTGCGGATTTAGCTCACGCCTATCGCGTGCCGGCTTATCTCAAGGAGTTCCCACGCACCCATGCGATCATCACTTTCGCCGAGGATGTGCCGGGCCCCGTGGCCCTTGGCGCCGGCCGTCATATCGGCCTGGGACTGTTTGCGACGCTGGCTTAGCGGGGCGCAGCAGGCGCCCCGCTAAGGACCTGAAAGGCTCAAGAAGCTTTGCGCAATCCCAAGGCCACCTCGCGGCTTCCGGAGTGTCGGCGTCCCTTCAGGATTTCGTTGATGCGGCCCTGGTTGACGCCGAAGGCTTGCGCGATGTGATGCTGGCTCTCGCCGAGGAAATGCCGCTTCCATACTTCCACTGCATCCTCGAAGGTGAGGCGCGGGCTCGGCGGCGAAGCCTGGTGGAACTTGTCCCGACAATTTTCATTATGTCAAAGTCCTAATTTTCAGGTGCCGTTGAACCATCAGATTCCCGGCATTTGGCGTCACCGACCTTGACGAAGCACCGAAACTGGATAGTGTCGTTATCCAGCTCCTGATCGGAGCACCTGACCCAGGTCGATGACCGACAAGAGGTCAATCGGGCGGCGAGTCTGCCGGGACTTGCCGCCCGATTCGTCTACAGAGCATTATTCATCGGCGTCAAATCGCTGTCAATCAGTGTACCCCTCTTATTGACGCTCACTCCCCAACTATCTAAGTTATATTTCCCATCCCGGGCGTTATCCGCGGTTTAAGTGCCGTGGCCTCATTGAAGCGATAGTTGGGGCGTGAGTGGTCGATTGGCATCGAGAGCATTCCGCGGCTTCCCCGCCGCGGCCTCATTGAAGCCCGTCCCACGGCTCAGCCCTGGGACCGCACGAACCACGGATTTTCCGTGGCCCAACCGCCGCGGCCTCCTGGTAAGGGAGACGGCTCCTCCGCCGTCCCCTTCCACTCCCTCTGACCACCGCCAATTCCCCCTAGACTCTCCCGACTTATCGCGCTTTCATCAGTCCTCGGATGCGGCTTCGTCTGGGGAGGTTTTGCGTATGTCTCCAGCCGCATCGCAGATCGACACTCTGATCGACTACGATCAATCCTCGACCACTCAGCTCACCCTCGATCTTCCCGCGCCGCCAGCGTCGGCCGAAACGCCGCTCGTGCCGGTGCGCATGGTCAACGAGTGGGTCTATTGTCCGCGTCTCGCTTTCCTGGAGTGGGTCGACGGCGAATGGGCCGACACCGCCGATACCGAGGAGGGCCGCCGCGCCCACGTGCGCGTCGACGCCGGCGGCGGCAAGCTTCCCCCGCCGGCAGACATCGAGGCGAGGCCCGACTTCGTCGCTCGCTCGGTGACGCTCGCGTCCGAGCGCCTCGGCATCATCGCCAAGATCGACCTCGTCGACGCCAGCGACGGCACCGTCACTCCCGTCGATACGAAGAAAGGCAAGCGGCCGCACGTTGCGGAAGCCGCCTATGAACCCGAGCGCGTGCAGGTGTGTGCTCAGGCCCTCATCCTGGAGGATGCCGGCTACAGGGTGGCCGAGGGGGCGATCTGGTACGCAGGCTCGCGCGAGCGCGTGCGCGTCACTCTCGACGACGAGCTCCGAGCAAAGACGCTCGCCGCCATTTCCGAGCTGCGCCTTGCCGCTGCCAGCGGCCGCATGCCGCCGCCGCTCGTCGATAGCCCCAAGTGCACCCGCTGCGCGCTCGCCGGCATCTGCCTGCCCGACGAGGTGAACTTTTTCCGTCGTGGACTGACCCCGCGGCCGCTCAATCCTGCGGCAGACACGGCGCTGCCGCTCTATGTCCAGGAGCCGGGCGCCCGTGTCACGAAGTCCGGCGAAGTGCTGGTGATCGAGACTGACGAGAGCAAAGCGGAGGTGCCGCTCGGCGAGGTCTCCGAGCTCGTGCTGCACGGGCCGGTGTCGCTCACGACGCCGGCTATCGCTGCGCTGCTCCGCGAGGAGATCCCCGTCACCTATGCTTCGACCGGAGGCTGGGTCCTCGGTCATACGGTGTCGACAGGCCACCGCAACGTCGCGCTCCGCATCGCTCAATATCGCGCCGCGTTCGACGAGCGGCGTTGTCTGGCATTTGCCCGGGCGCTGGTCGCCGCAAAGATCAAGAATGCCCGCGTCTTCCTGCGGCGCAATTTCAAGGCGGGCGACGAGGCCGCGCGCGACGGCGCGCTCGAGGCAATGGCGCATCTCGCGGGGCGCGCTGCCCACGCGCCGAGCACGGCCGAGCTGTTGGGCATCGAAGGGGAGGCGGCGGCGCAGTATTTCCGCCTGTTCACGGCCATGCTCGGAAACTGTGCGCGCGAATTCCCCGAATTTCAGTTTGAAAAGCGGACGCGGCGCCCGCCCGCTGATCCCCTCAATGCGCTGCTCTCGCTCGGCTATGCACTGCTCACCCGCTCGTGGCTCACGACGCTGTCGGCAGTGGGTTTCGATGCTTACCTCGGATTCTATCATCGGCCGAGTTTCGGGCGGCCGGCGCTGGCGCTCGACATGATGGAGCCGTTCCGGCCGATCCTCGCCGATTCCACAGTCATCCAGGTGATCAACAACGGCGAGGTGAAGCCGGACGGCTTCCTCCGCGTCGGGCCCGCGGTGAGCCTCAAGCCGCACGCGCGGCGGGCTTTCATCGCTGCCTACGAGCGCCGGCTCGATCAGGAGGTGACGCATCCCGTGTTCGGTTACCGCGTTTCCATGCGGCGACTGCTCGAGGTGCAGGCGCGACTCTTGGCTCGGCATCTCCAGGGCGAAATCGACGAATATCCGCATTACCTGGTGCGGTGACATCCGTCGTCTGAAGGAGCCACGCGATGGTACCTGACATCCGGTGGAGTGCGGAATGATCGACGAAAGGCTTTACATCGTCACCTATGATATCTCGGACGACCGCCGCTGGCGTCGCGTCTTCAAGCTGATGAAGGGCTATGGGCGCTGGCTGCAGCTTTCCGTCTTCCAGTGCCGGCTCAGCGCCCGCCGGCGCGCCGAGATGGCGCGGCGACTGGAAGAGCTGATCCGCGCCGACGCCGACCACGTGCTCATCCTCGACCTCGGGCCCGCCGACAAGGTCGATCCACGCGTCGAAAGCCTCGGCAAGAGCTTCATCTCTGTGAAGCGTAGTGCCGTTGTGATATGACGGTCAGGCGGGGGTGCGCCGCCGATGCACGCGCGAGCGCTGCGGTGGTGCGCGCCGCCCCGGTAGCGCTCGCGGGCCGAAAAAACGCTTGTGGAGCAGCGTGTTGTTTGACATTGTGAAGTTCGGGAGCACGCCCGGCGCATGTTGCTTGGCGCTGGCGAAGTTAGCGCTCGCATATCGGGCGAAAATCGTCGGCCGATCATTGCGTTGCAGGACGGCTGTTTTCCGCGGTTTCACCGCCGCGGCCTCATTGAAGGGTAATAAAGGGCATCGACCTTATTGACCGACAGAAAGTGTTTTCCGCGGTTTCACCGCCGCGGCCTCATTGAAGGGCTTTGACCAGCAATTCTTCAGCTTCCTTGATCTCAGCGTTTTCCGCGGTTTCACCGCCGCGGCCTCATTGAAGGTGCATTTTCTCCTCCTTATGTGCCCCCTACCGGGCCGCGTTTTCCGCGGTTTCACCGCCGCGGCCTCATTGAAGGTGAGGGAACACGACTCCCTGCAAAATGGCGCGCGCGTTTTCCGCGGTTTCACCGCCGCGGCCTCATTGAAGGGCCTTCCACGATCAGAACCGCAAGCGCGCCAAGCCCTGTTTTCCGCGGTTTCACCGCCGCGGCCTCATTGAAGGACGACGGCTCACTGCACGACGCCCAACACAACAAAACGGTTTTCCGCGGTTTCACCGCCGCGGCCTCATTGAAGGCTGAGGAAGTGAAGCAGTCAGCTGCTAACGTTGAGAGTTTTCCGCGGTTTCACCGCCGCGGCCTCATTGAAGGCTAGGGAAGCAGAACAGTGGTCAGAGGAAGTTCCAGAGTTTTCCGCGGTTTCACCGCCGCGGCCTCATTGAAGGACGTATCTGATCCCGGCAACATCTCCGGGAAATCAATTGCAGTGTTTTCCGCGGTTTCACCGCCGCGGCCTCATTGAAGGTTGGTACGGATTCAGCCTACGCGACGCCGATCTAGTAAGTTTTCCGCGGTTTCACCGCCGCGGCCTCATTGAAGGACGTATCTGATCCCGGCAACATCTCCGGGAAATCAATTGCAGTGTTTTCCGCGGTTTCACCGCCGCGGCCTCATTGAAGGGGGGCTCTCGCCACGTCGCCATTTTGGGGGCCGGTGATGTTTTCCGCGGTTTCACCGCCGCGGCCTCATTGAAGGCCGACGGACGATTGGGAAATGCTGCTCAAGTACGTGGACGTTTTCCGCGGTTTCACCGCCGCGGCCTCATTGAAGGCAGAAGACATATGAGCGACCGTCGTAGCGGATCTCTTGTTTTCCGCGGTTTCACCGCCGCGGCCTCATTGAAGGAGGGCGTAGTCGCCGTTCGGGCTGACCTTGACGTAAGGGTTTTCCGCGGTTTCACCGCCGCGGCCTCATTGAAGGTATGACGCTACAGGCTTGCCCGTGTCCTTCCTCGGAGGTTTTCCGCGGTTTCACCGCCGCGGCCTCATTGAAGGCGGCCAGCCTGACAGCCCGGACCCTGTTGCGTACCTCGAGGTTTTCCGCGGTTTCACCGCCGCGGCCTCATTGAAGGATCGCCTCCGATTCAACGAATAGACGGCTGATTTCTGGTTTTCCGCGGTTTCACCGCCGCGGCCTCATTGAAGTCTCAAGTCCGCCCCGCTCAGGTTCGCTCGCTGCCCTCGTTTTCCGCGGTTTCACCGCCGCGGCCTCATTGAAGCCCTGGCTCAAGCTCGCCATCTTTCCCTACGACAGCAGGTTTTCCGCGGCTTCACCGCCGCGGCCTCATTGAAGCAGCTTCTTTCGTGTTCCGACCGGCAGGGCATCGAAGTTTTCCGCGGCTTCACCGCCGCGGCCTCATTGAAGCCCCCATATTGAGAGGGCAGCTTGACAGGCAGTGGAGTTTTCCGCGGCTTCACCGCCGCGGCCTCATTGAAGCGGGGCTTCTGGTCGGGTGCCTTCCACTGATAGGTCAGTTTTCCGCGGCTTCACCGCCGCGGCCTCATTGAAGCCTGCCGGCTACGAAGCGATAAAGCGCCTCGGCTGGTTCGATTTCCGCGGTTTACCGCCGCGGCCTCATTTGAGCGATCTCAATCGCTATTCGCTATTCGCCATTCGCCGTTCGCGTTGTCCGCGGTTTCACGTCCTCAGCCTCGAAATCTCGCCCAGTCGATCCCCGCCAGAGGGGAAGCGGCCAGGCTTCAAGCGCAGAATGCCGCCACATCTCCCGGTTGCTACCACTTTCGCCCGAATCAGTATTCATTCACGACGATTCATCAGTTCCGAGCGTCAGTCCCGTTCGTTGCGTCAGTCGCGTCACGCGTTGTTCTCATCGCAACCTGCACGAGCCCGTGGACCAGGCTGGAAATAATAAAAGCGCGACAGTCTACCTTCTCGCTGATCACCTCGATGCCGTTCTGGCGGCAGGAGAGGATCTGCTGAAGGTACACCGCACTGTTTTCGCAGAGGTCCCGAAGCGCCGGCCGCACA